>Ga0307517_10005286_pt1 | contig 19509 bp, 6 predicted proteins | sample 23_EM_MG_FD_194515 | JGI IMG/M metagenome (GOLD analysis project Ga0307517, IMG submission 194515) | Populus trichocarpa ectomycorrhiza microbial communities from riparian zone in the Pacific Northwest, United States - 23_EM | ecosystem: Host-associated > Plants > Roots > Unclassified | place... | reverse complement strand
TCCCCATCTTGTGCCTGGATGACGCGCAGGCTCAGTCTGCGATCGCAGCAGCGCCGCGCTCCAACCCCACTGAGCAAGAGCGCGTTCGACCACTCACGCCCTACAACCCAGCCTACGTCATCTACACGTCAGGCTCGACCGGACAGCCCAAGGGGGTCGTCGTCACTCATCGGTCGGTCTCAAGCTTCTTGAGCAGCATGGCGTCGCAGCTAAGTCTGACGGCGGACGATGTCATGCTGTCGGTGACGCCCCTCTCGTTCGATATCCTCGGGCTGGAACTGTACTTGCCGCTAACAGTCGGCGCCCGAGTCGTCGTGGCAAGCCGAAAGACAGCAGTCGACGGCGTCGAATTGGGCCATTTGACGGACCGGGTCGGTGCGACCGTCCTGCAGGCGACGCCGGCAACGTGGCGCCTTCTGACAGAGTGCGACTGGCTCCCGGCCAAAGCACTGCGGGTTTTGTGTGGCGGTGAAGCGCTGCCTCAGGGGTTAGCGGGCCGCTTGGCTGCCTATGGCGGTCAAGTATGGAATCTCTATGGCCCGACCGAGACGACCATTTGGTCCACTGCCTATAGAACCCGGCGCGACGAGCGGATGCCTATCGCCCCGATCGGCAAGCCGATCTGGAACACGGGTGTCTACGTTCTCGACGAACGACTGCATCCGGTCCCCCCGGGGGTATCCGGCGAACTCTACATTGCAGGAATCGGTCTGGCGCGGGGCTATCTGCGGCGCCCCGGGTTGACGTCGGAGCGCTTCGTCGCAAATCCCTTTGGAGCGCCGGGAACCAGGCTGTACCGCACGGGTGACCTGGCGCGGTGGAGCGCGGAAGGGGTGCTGGACTTTCTGGGGCGTGCGGACGATCAGGTCAAGATCCGGGGGTTCCGCATCGAGCTGGGTGAGATCGAGAGCCACCTGAGAGCCTGCGAGGGTGTGAGAGAGGCGGTGGTACTCGTGCGGCAGGACCAGCCCGGGGAGCAACGCCTGGTGGCATACGTGGTGGGCCGGGAGATCGACACCGACAGCCTTAAACAGGTCCTGCAAGCCAGCCTGCCCGCCTACATGATCCCCAGCGCCTACGTGCGGCTCGAGCAACTGCCGCTGACGCCCAACGGCAAGCTTGATCGCAAGGCGCTGCCGGCGCCCGAGGGCGAGGCCTACGCGATGCGCGGCTACGAGGCTCCGCAAGGCGAAGTGGAAGAACAGATCGCGCAGATCTGGATGACGGTACTTAAGCTCGAGCGCGTGGGGCGCCACGACGACTTCTTCGCGCTCGGCGGGCATTCGCTGCGGGCGATGAGCGCGGTGACGCGTATACGCCAGGGCCTGCAGATCGAGCTGAACCTGAACCTGTTGTTCGATCACCCGGTGCTCAAAGATCTGGCGCAAGTACTGAGCCAGTTGCGGCATAGCGAACTGCCGCCCATCACGGCGTCCGACAGAAGCCAGCCGTCGCCGCTGTCGTTTGCGCAGCAGCGGCTGTGGTTCCTCGCGCAGTTGCCCGGGCAAAGCCGTGCGTACCACATGTCGCTGACCCTGAGGCTGTCTGGCCGGCTGCACACTCGTGCACTGCGACAGGCACTGCAACGCATCGTGCGACGCCACGAAGTCTTGCGCACTCGCTTCGAACTGGTGGCCCACGAACCCGTGCAACGCATCCAGGAAGACGAGTTCGAACTGCGCGAAGTCGACCTCAGCAGCCAGGGCGAACAGCGCTGGCAGGCAGCACAGGAACAAGCGCGGGAAGAAGAAGCGCGAGAGTTCGACCTCGCCAAGGGCCCGTTGATCCGAGGCCAGTTGCTCAGGCTGGAACCCGAAGAACACGTTCTGCAGTTGATCATGCACCACATCGTCAGCGACGGCTGGTCGATGGGCGTGCTGATCAAGGAACTTAGCACCCTGTACAGCGCCTTCAGGGAAGATCCAGGAAGCCAAGCCGAGCCGCTGCCGCCGCTGCCCATCCAGTACGCCGACTACGCCGTCTGGCAGAGAAAGTGGCTCGACGCGCAAGTGCTGGCGGAGCAAAGCCAGTATTGGATACAGAGCCTGGCCGGCGCACCCGAAGTGCTGGAGCTGCCCACAGATCACCCGCGGCCCGCGCAGCAAGACTACCGCGGCGCGATGCAACCAGTGGAGTTGGACGCGCAGCTGACGGCAAAGCTGCAGGCGCTAAGCCAGCGTCAGGGCACCACGCTGTACACGACCGTGCTGGCCGCCTGGGCGATTGTGTTGAGCAAGCTCAGCGGGCAGCAAGACCTGGTAGTCGGCACGCCTACGGCCAACCGAACGCGGCTGGAAGTCGAAGGGCTGATCGGCTTCTTCGTCAACACCTTGGCACTGAGAGTGCAGCTGCGGGATGACCCGCAGATCGGGCAGGTGCTGCAAACAGTCAAGCAAGCCGCGCTGCAAGGACAGCAAAGACAGGAACTGCCGTTCGAACAAGTGGTGGCGCTGGTAAAGCCGGTGCGCAACATGTCGTACAGCCCGCTGTTCCAGGTGATGTTCGCGTGGCAGAACAACGAGGCATCTGCGTTCGAGCTGGCGGGGCTGCAAGTGCAGCCGCTGGACGCGCAGGAGAGCGTGGCCAAGTACGACCTGACGCTGAACCTGGGGCCAAGCGGTCAGGGCGTGGCCGGCGCACTGGAATACGCGACGAGCCTCTTCGATGAACCAAGTATCCGTAGGCACATCCAGTACCTGCACCGAGTGCTGCAGGCGATGGTGGCCGATGAGAGCCAGCGGCTGAGCCACCTGAGCCTGCTGGATGACACCGAACGTGAGCAAGTGCTGCACAGCTGGAACCAGACGCAGCGGCACTATCCAAGCCAAGCCTGCGTGCACGAGCTCTTCGAGCAACAGGTGCAGCGCACGCCACGGGCCAAGGCGCTGGTGCACGGCGAGCAAACGCTGAGCTACGAAGAACTGAACCGCCGGGCCAACCTTCTGGCGCACGAGCTGATCAGCCGCGGCGTGAAGCCGGAAGACAGTGTCGCTGTTCTGTGCGACCGCTCGATCGAGCTGGTGGTGGCCGAGTTGGCGATCCTCAAATGTGGCGGGATGTACGTCCCCATAGATCCGAGTTATCCCGCTGAACGCCAGGTGTTCATGGTGGAGGACAGCCATGCTCGAATCGTTCTTGCGCAAAGGCACGTGGAGTTGCCGGCGCGGCTGGCGGCCGAAAGGATAGTGATCGATGAGCCACGCACATTGAGCGCCGAGGGTACGGCAGGCAGCGTGAGCGTTGCAGGTACGGGGGCGGCGTGCGTGATGTATACGTCCGGCTCGACAGGACGCCCCAAGGGGGTTGTCGTCACACACCAGGCGATAACTAGGTTGGTCCTGAACAACGGCTATGCGCGATTCGAAGCCCGTGACCGGATGGCATTGGCATCCAACCCGGCTTTCGACGCCGCCACACTGGAAGTGTGGGCGCCGCTGCTCAACGGTGGCTGCATCGTTGTGCTCGAACAGTCGCAATTGCTGGATGCGGATGCATTTGCCCAAGCGCTGACCCGCCATGAAGTGAACGTGCTGTGGATGACCGCAGGCCTGTTCCACCAGCTCGCGCCACGGCTGAGCGGCGTGTTTTCAAAGTTGCGCTACTTGATTGTCGGCGGTGATGTGCTGAGTCCGAGTGTGGTCGCGCGTGTGCTCAAGGACGATGCGCCGCAGCACCTGCTCAATGGTTATGGTCCCACGGAGACGACGACATTTGCGACCACGTACGAGATTCAATCCGTCTCGTCGAATCAGACCAATGTTCCACTGGGCCGGCCGATTGCCAACACGCGGGTGTACGTTCTGGACGAACACAGGCAGCCGGTGCCGGTGGGGGTGACCGGCGAGTTGTACATCGGCGGAGCGGGCGTTGCGCGCGGATACCTGAACCAGCCGCAGCTGACGGCAGAGAAGTTCGTCGACGACCCGTTCGCACCGGAAGCCGGAGCGAGGATGTACCGCACGGGCGACCTGGCCAGACACCGAGAAGATGGCAACCTGGAGTACCTGGGACGCAACGACTTCCAGGTGAAGGTGCGGGGCTTCCGGATCGAGTTGGGAGAGATCGAGGCGAGGCTGCAGCAGCACCCGAAGGTCATGGAAGCGGTAGTCCTGGCGCGGCAAGAGGAGCGGCAGGACGGGGGGCAGGACAAGCAGCTGGTGGCGTACTACATTGCCAGCGAAGAGATCGAAGCGGGTGAATTGCGTGAGCACGTTCGCGCCAGCCTGCCCGCCTACATGATCCCCAGCGCCTACGTGCGGCTCGAGCAACTGCCGCTGACGCCCAACGGCAAGCTTGATCGCAAGGCGCTGCCGGCGCCCGAGGGCGAGGCCTACGCGATGCGCGGCTACGAGGCTCCGCAAGGCGAAGTGGAAGAACAGATCGCGCAGATCTGGATGACGGTACTTAAGCTCGAGCGCGTGGGGCGCCACGACGACTTCTTCGCGCTCGGCGGGCATTCGCTGCGGGCGATGAGCGCGGTGACGCGTATACGCCAGGGCCTGCAGATCGAGCTGAACCTGAACCTGTTGTTCGATCACCCGGTGCTCAAAGATCTGGCGCAAGTACTGAGCCAGTTGCGGCATAGCGAACTGCCGCCCATCACGGCGTCCGACAGAAGCCAGCCGTCGCCGCTGTCGTTTGCGCAGCAGCGGCTGTGGTTCCTCGCGCAGTTGCCCGGGCAAAGCCGTGCGTACCACATGTCGCTGACCCTGAGGCTGTCTGGCCGGCTGCACACTCGTGCACTGCGACAGGCACTGCAACGCATCGTGCGACGCCACGAAGTCTTGCGCACTCGCTTCGAACTGGTGGCCCACGAACCCGTGCAACGCATCCAGGAAGACGAGTTCGAACTGCGCGAAGTCGACCTCAGCAGCCAGGGCGAACAGCGCTGGCAGGCAGCACAGGAACAAGCGCGGGAAGAAGAAGCGCGAGAGTTCGACCTCGCCAAGGGCCCGTTGATCCGAGGCCAGTTGCTCAGGCTGGAACCCGAAGAACACGTTCTGCAGTTGATCATGCACCACATCGTCAGCGACGGCTGGTCGATGGGCGTGCTGATCAAGGAACTTAGCACCCTGTACAGCGCCTTCAGGGAAGATCCAGGAAGCCAAGCCGAGCCGCTGCCGCCGCTGCCCATCCAGTACGCCGACTACGCCGTCTGGCAGAGAAAGTGGCTCGACGCGCAAGTGCTGGCGGAGCAAAGCCAGTATTGGATACAGAGCCTGGCCGGCGCACCCGAAGTGCTGGAGCTGCCCACAGATCACCCGCGGCCCGCGCAGCAAGACTACCGCGGCGCGATGCAACCAGTGGAGTTGGACGCGCAGCTGACGGCAAAGCTGCAGGCGCTAAGCCAGCGTCAGGGCACCACGCTGTACACGACCGTGCTGGCCGCCTGGGCGATTGTGTTGAGCAAGCTCAGCGGGCAGCAAGACCTGGTAGTCGGCACGCCTACGGCCAACCGAACGCGGCTGGAAGTCGAAGGGCTGATCGGCTTCTTCGTCAACACCTTGGCACTGAGAGTGCAGCTGCGGGATGACCCGCAGATCGGGCAGGTGCTGCAAACAGTCAAGCAAGCCGCGCTGCAAGGACAGCAAAGACAGGAACTGCCGTTCGAACAAGTGGTGGCGCTGGTAAAGCCGGTGCGCAACATGTCGTACAGCCCGCTGTTCCAGGTGATGTTCGCGTGGCAGAACAACGAGGCATCTGCGTTCGAGCTGGCGGGGCTGCAAGTGCAGCCGCTGGACGCGCAGGAGAGCGTGGCCAAGTACGACCTGACGCTGAACCTGGGGCCAAGCGGTCAGGGCGTGGCCGGCGCACTGGAATACGCGACGAGCCTCTTCGATGAACCAAGTATCCGTAGGCACATCCAGTACCTGCACCGAGTGCTGCAGGCGATGGTGGCCGATGAGAGCCAGCGGCTGAGCCACCTGAGCCTGCTGGATGACACCGAACGTGAGCAAGTGCTGCACAGCTGGAACCAGACGCAGCGGCACTATCCAAGCCAAGCCTGCGTGCACGAGCTCTTCGAGCAACAGGTGCAGCGCACGCCACGGGCCAAGGCGCTGGTGCACGGCGAGCAAACGCTGAGCTACGAAGAACTGAACCGCCGGGCCAACCTTCTGGCGCACGAGCTGATCAGCCGCGGCGTGAAGCCGGACCAGAGGGTAGCGATCTGCGTGCAGCGCAGCGTGGAGATGGTGGTGGGCCTGCTGGGGGTACTGAAGGCCGGTGCGGCCTACGTACCGCTTGACCCGGGCTACCCGGTGCCGAGATTGAAGTACATGCTGCAAGACAGCGCGCCGGTTGCACTACTGACGCACGCGCTCATCGACCCGGAATTGAAAGAAGAACTCGGCCAGGCACTCGGCCAGGTTGCAGTGATCGAGGTGGACGCGGCGGCCACACTGTGGCACGGGCGGGAGCAAAGCAACCCATCAGCCCAAGTGCGAAGCCTGCACTCGGGTCACCTCGCCTACGTCATCTATACGTCGGGCTCGACCGGGCAGCCGAAAGGCGTGATGGTCGAGCATCGCAGCGTATGCAATCAGGTGCTGTCCTTTGCGCGGCAGTGCGAGCTGACCGCTGCAGACCGACTCCTCCAGTTTGCTTCGGTGGCCTTCGACGCCAGCGTCGAAGAAGTGTTCTCCGCGTTGGCTAGCGGTGCCACGTTGGTGTTGAGAACCGACGCGTGGCTGAACGGCGCGCAAGAGTTCTGGACACTGTGCCGGGAGCAAGGCATCACAGTGTTGGACTTGCCGACGCAGTTTTGGGCACAGGTGAGTGGGGATGAGCATGCGGCAATCCCAGCGAGCGTGCGCTGCGTGACCATAGGCGGGGAAGCTGTCAGCGCACGTGCGATGACGGCTTGGTTCGCTCGCACGGGACACCGGCCCCGGCTGTTCAACTCGTACGGCCCTACCGAAACGACTGTGAGCGTGACAGCGTGCGAACCCCAAGGCCATGCGCAGAATTGGAGAGACATCGGCCGGCCGGTCGCGAACACGCGGGTGTACGTGCTGGACGAACACAGGCAGCCGGTGCCGGCGGGGGTGACCGGCGAGTTGTACATCGGCGGAGTGGGCGTTGCGCGCGGGTATCTGAACCAGCCGCAGCTGACGGCACAGAAGTTTCTGGACGACCCCTACGCGCCGGAAGCCGGGGCCAGGATGTACCGCACGGGCGACCTGGCCAGACATGCAGCAGACGGCAACCTGGAGTACCTGGGACGCAACGACTTCCAAGTGAAGGTCCGTGGCTTCCGGATCGAGCTGGGAGAGATAGAAGCGAGGCTGCAGAAGCACCCGAAGATCACGGAAGCGGTGGTGTTGGCGCGGCAAAAGGAGCGGCAGGACGGGGGGCAGGACAAGCAGCTGGTGGCGTACTACGTTGGCAGCGAAGACATCGAAGCGGGCGAATTGCGTGAGCACGTTCGCATCGAACTGCCCGACTACATGGTGCCGGCGGCCTACGTGCAACTCGAGCAACTGCCGCTGACGCCCAACGGCAAGCTTGATCGCAAGGCGCTGCCTGCGCCGGGGAGCGAGGCCTACGCGATGCGCGGCTACGAGGCCCCGCAAGGCGAAGTGGAAGAACAGATCGCGCAGATCTGGATGCAGGTGCTCAAGCTCGAACGAGTAGGGCGCCACGACGACTTCTTCGCGCTGGGCGGGCATTCGCTGTGGGCAGTGACGGTGGTCGAGCGCATGAGGCAGGCGGGGTTGGTGGTGAACGTTCGGGAGCTGTTCAATGGTCCGACACCCGCCACGCTGGCGGCCAAGGTCACTGATTTGGGCAGCCAGATCCAGGTACCGCCCAACGGCATACCGCAGGGGGCGACGCGGATCACGCCGGAGATGCTCAGCTTGGTGCAACTGAGCCAAGCCGAGATCGATCGGGTGGTGGGCGCGGTGCCCGGTGGGGCGGCCAACGTGCAGGACATCTACCCGCTGGCCCCGCTGCAAGAGGGGATCTTGTTCCATCACATGCTCGACGAGCAGGGGGACGTGTATCTGAAGACTGAGTTGCTGGAGTTTGACAGCCGAGGGCGGCTGGAGAACTACGTGCAGGCGATGAACGCAGTCATTCAGCGGCACGACATTTTGCGCACAGCGGTGGTTTGGGAGGGCTTGAGCGAGCCGGTACAGGTGGTGTATCGGCAAGCGAGGCTGCACGTTATCGAGGTGGACGTCGCGTCGGTAGACATGACCTCGGTCGCAGCGAACGAGCGGGTGGACGTGGCGGCTGTCTTGCAGCAGCGCTGCGATCCGAGCCATTACCGCCTCGACGTGCGGCAAGCGCCGATGATCCAGCTGCACGCTGCAGCCGACCCTGCCCGCGGGTGCTGGATATTGTTGATGCTGTCGCATCACTTGCTGAGTGACCACCAGGCGGAAGATGTGCTCAAGTACGAGCTTCGGGCGCATCTGCTCAATGCACAGGAGCAGTTGCCTCAGCCGGTGCCGTTTCGCAACCACGTGGCGCAGGCTCGACTGGGCGTCGCGAAGGAAGAGCACGAAGCTTTCTTCAGGGAGATGCTGTCGGACGTGCAGGAACCGACGACGCCGTTCGGACTGAGCGACGTCCATGGCGACGGTAGCGACCTGGAAGACGCGCGCCAGATCCTGGAGCCGGAACTGGCCAAGCGCGTGCGTCAGTGTGCTCGAGCGCAGCGCGTCAGCGCAGCAAGCGTGTTCCATCTGGCATGGGCCCTGGTATTGGTCAAATTGTCAGGGCGCGACGATGTGGTCTTTGGCACCTTGCTGCTCGGACGCATGCAAGGCGTGGAAGGCGCGGACCGGGCGCTCGGTTTGTTCATCAACACCTTGCCGATGCGCATTAGGCTGCAAGGCCTGGGAGTGCACAAAGCGCTGAAGCAAACGCAGCAGGCGCTGTCGAAATTGCTCAGGCACGAGCATGCCTCGCTGGCGCTTGCGCAGCGCTGCAGCGGTGTCCCCATCCCTGCGCCACTGTTTAGCGCGCTGCTGAACTACCGTCACAGCCAGCCGATCGCCGAGGAATCGGCAACTCCCCTGCCGGAGCCTTTGCAAGGCATGCGTGAGCTTTCATCCAAGGAGCGCACGAACTATCCACTGTTGCTGAACGTCGATGACCTGGGAGAGGACTTCGAACTGAACCTGCAAGCACGAAGCACCGTGGACCCCAGGCGGGTGTGTGACTACGTTCGCACTGCGCTGGAGCAACTGGTGCAAGCGCTGGAGGAGGCATCGCACATGCCAGTGAGCAGCTTGCACGTGCTGCCGCTGGCCGAACGTCACGAGATCCTGCAGACCTGGAACGACACCGCGCATGAGCTGCCGGCGACGACGCTGCCGGCGTTGTTCGAAGCGCAGGTTGCCGCGAGCCCCGAGGCACTCGCGGTGGTGTTCGAAGGCAGTACGCTCACGTATGCCGAGCTCAATGCTCGTGCCAACCAGCTGGCGCACTGCCTGATCGAGCGGGGAATCGGACCGGAGGACATCGTTGCGCTGGCGATGCCACGCTCGCTGGAGATGGTGGTGAGCCTGCTTGGCATCCTCAAAGCGGGTGCTGCCTATCTGCCGCTTGATCCCGAGTACCCGGCCCAGCGTCTGGCCTTCATGCTCAACGATGCAAGGCCTGCCTGCCTCGTCACAACCGTCGAGCTGGCCACGCGGCTGCCGAACTCCGTCCCCATCTTGTGCCTGGATGACGCGCAGGCTCAGTCTGCGATCGCAGCAGCGCCGCGCTCCAACCCCACTGAGCAAGAGCGCGTTCGACCACTCACGCCCTACAACCCAGCCTACGTCATCTACACCTCGGGCTCGACCGGACAGCCCAAGGGGGTCGTGATGCCTGGTGCTGCACTGGCTAACTTGCTCGCTTGGCATCGTAGCGTTGATCGAGTGTCGGAGCGTTCCAGAGTGGCTCAGTTCACGCCACTTAGCTTCGACGTTTCTGCACAAGAGATCTTGTCATCTCTATTTCTTGGCAAGGCAATTGCAATTCCGACCAGCGAAACTCGCGCAGACGCAACTGCCTTCCTGACGTGGTGCAAGAAGAGCGATGTCACCGATATCTTCGTCCCGAACGTCGTTCTTGATCTTGTATGCGACTCCGAACGTTCCAAGGAAATTCGCATAGACGGGCCGCTGGACATTTATCAGGCAGGCGAGGCCCTGCACCTCAGCGAATCGGTCGTTGAGTCCTTCCGTCGCAACGAGCAGTGGCATTTGCACAATCACTACGGACCAACAGAAACTCACGTAGTGACGGCGTACCGGTTGCCCGATGTCGTCGATGTCTGGCCGGTCATTGCACCCATTGGGCGTCCGATCTGGAACGCGCAGGTATACGTTCTGGACGGTGCGCTGAGGCCGGTGCCGGCTGGAGTGTCAGGTGAACTCTACATCGCTGGTGCGGCCCTCGCACGTGGGTACTTCAAGCGTCCTGCTCTTAGCGCGGAGCGCTTTGTTGCCAACCCGTTCGGAGCCCCAGGCAGCCGCATGTATCGCACCGGTGATCTGGCGCGGTGGCGCGCGGGAGGAGTGCTGGACTTTCTGGGGCGTGCGGACGATCAGGTCAAGATCCGCGGGTTCCGCGTCGAGCCGGACGAGATCCAAACCGCACTCACGCGTCAGCCAGGTGTGGCCATGGCCGCGGTCATAGCCCGCGAGGATCAAGCCGGTCAAAAGCAGCTAGTCGGTTACGTGGTGGCCACCTCTGGTCAGGTCATCAATGCGCTTGCCCTGCGCCGCACTCTGTCCGAGGAACTTCCCCATTACATGGTGCCGGCAGCCATCGTCACTCTCGAGGCACTCCCGCTGACGCCCAACGGCAAGCTTGATCGCAACGCGCTGCCGGCGCCGGACTTCACCCCAGGGAGCACCCGAGAACCAAATACCCCGCAAGAAAAGATCCTCGCCTCCCTCTTCGCCGAACTCCTCGGTCTCGAGCGTGTTGGCGTTGATGACAACTTCTTCGATATGGGTGGCCACTCGCTGCTGGCCGTACGGCTCCTCAGCCGCATCCATTTGGAGCTGAAAGTCGAGTTGCCGCTGCGCTCAATCTTCAGCGCGCCGACTGTCGCGGCTCTCGCCCCACACCTTACCGGAGCGGCGGAGGGCCGGCCCGCGCTTCGCCCCATGGACAGACCGCAGAGGGTGCCGCTGTCCTTTGCGCAGCGCCGGCTCTGGGTACTGTACCGGCTCGCGGGGCCAGATCCGACGTACAACATTCCCCTTGCGCTACGTCTGAAGGGCCAGCTAAATGCTGAAGCCTTGGCGGCCGCTCTGGGCGACCTAGTCGTCCGGCATGAAAGCCTGCGTACCGTCTTCGAGGAAAGCGACGGTGTTCCCATGCAGCGGGTCCTGCCGGCATCAACTGCCCGGCCTGTCTTCGAGCGGGCCGAGATCGAAGAGCAGAGGCTTGCAATACTACTGGGACAGGCAGCGTCCCACAACTTCGATCTGGCAGCAGAGTTGCCGATGCGGGCGACACTGTTCACGCTTGCCGCAGACAGTCATGTGCTGCTTGTCTTACTGCACCATATCGTAGGCGATGCTTGGTCATTGGGGCCACTTGCACGCGACCTGCACAGAGCCTATAGCGCACGGCGCAGGGGGGAGACGCCAGATTGGGCGTCGCTTCCGCTGCAGTATGCCGACTATTCGCTTTGGCAACATGAATTTCTGGGGCGCGAAGAGGACACTGGGAGCCGCATTGCTCAACAGTCGAGTTATTGGCGGACGGCGTTGGAAGGCCTGCCCGAGCAGATCAACCTGCCGATTGACCGGCCAAGGTCGGCAAACGTACGCCGGCGGGGCGACACGCTCGAATTCAATCTCGACGCGTCGCTGCACCGCCGCCTCTTGGCACTGGCGCGAGACGGTCGAGCCAGCCTATCCATGGTGCTGCACGCTGGAGTTGCCGCACTCCTCGGCCGGCTCGGAGCGGGAGAAGATATTGTGGTAGGGAGCCCTGTTGCGGGCCGGGCTGACTGGGCGCTTGAGGATCTGGTAGGGTTCTTTGTCAACATGCTGGTGCTGCGCACTGACCTGTCCGGCGACCCTACACCGCGAGCGTTGCTGGCACGGGTGCGCGACGTAGCTCTTGATGCCTATGCCAATCAGGACGTACCGTTCCAGCGACTTGTCGAACTCTTGAACCCGGCTCGCTCCCTCGAGCGGCATCCGCTATTCCAGGTTGTGGTGGCGATGCAAGACAGTGCCTTCCCCAGCTTTGAATTGGCGGGGTTGGTGGTCGCGCAAGAGGCGGTCAGCACAGACACCGCCAAAGTCGACTTGACCGTTACCTTCACAGAACGGCGAGGTTCCGACGGAACCCCGCAGGGGATAGAAGGCTCGGTTGAGTACGACACGGCGCTGTTCGATCGCTCCACCATCGCGAGCGTGGCACAGCGCCTCAGCGGCCTGCTTGCGGGGATGGTGACGTCGCCTGACACACCGATTGGCCGGATCGAGCTGCTATCGACGGAAGAGCTGCACCTACTCTTGAAGACGTGGAACGACACAGCGCATCCCGTGCCTGAGTCGACATTGGCGGAACTGTTCGAAGCTCAGGTTGTGCGGACACCCACTGCAGCAGCTGTGGAGTTTGGAAGCAACTCGCTGACCTATGCCGCAATCAATGCCCAGGCCAACCAGCTAGCCCATCACCTCATCGGTCGCGGGATCGGCCATGAGGCCGCCGTCGCTATCCTGATGGAGCGTTCCATTGAATTGGTGATAGCGATACTGGCGGTGGTCAAAGCGGGCGGTAGCTACGTACCACTGCATTTCAAGGCCCCACTTAAGCGCCAAAGGTTAATCATTCAGGAAACGGGCGCACGCATCCTGCTAACCGATAGAGCTTCTAAAGGGCGGCAGCCGCTCCCGGCGGGAGAAGTCATTCTGGTCGATGCCGAGCCCCTGTTGGAGCATGAGGACACGTCCAACCCCTGCGCCGCCGTCTTCCCCAGCCAATTGGCCTGCACCTTGTACACCTCCGGATCGACCGGGGAGCCGAAGGGAATCGGAATAAGCCATCGCAACGTAGTAGCGTTCGCCGTTAATAGATGCTGGCGGGACGGGTCGCAGAGGCGGGTGTTGTTGCATTCGCCGCAGGCCTTCGACGCTTCAACCTACGAGATCTGGGTGCCTTTGCTTACGGGAGGAGAAATAGTCGTTGCTCCTCCCGGAGACTTGGATAGTGACAGCTATGCGCGTGTCATTGCTGGGACGAGAATTAGCAGCCTGTTCTTGACAGCAAGTCTGTTTAACATCCTGGCGGAAGCTCATCCTAGCTGTTTCAGCTCCGTTCAAGCCGTCTGGACGGGGGGAGAGGCTCCTTCGCCAGCCTTGATTCAACAAACCATTGATCAATGCCCGGGAACTCTGGTCGTCAATGTAAATGGACCTACCGAGACGACCACTTTCGCCACTAGCCACGCGATGAGGTGGCCCTACCGTGTTGTGGGAAGTGTTCCGATGGGCGCGCCTCTCGACAATACGCGGATCTATATTCTGACTGCGTCGCTGCAGCCGGCGCCGGTCGGAGTTGCGGGGGAACTGTACATTGCCGGATTGGGTCTGGCGCGGGGATATCTCGGGCGGCCTGGGCTCACGGCAGAACGCTTCATCGCCGATCCGTTCGGCGCTGCTGGGAGCAGGCTCTACCGCACGGGAGATCTGGCTCGCTGGCGCGTGGGGGGAATTTTGGAGTTTCTTGGCCGTGTAGATCGCCAAGTCAAGATGCGAGGCTATCGAGTTGAGCCTGGGGAGGTCGAGGCCGCGCTGATGGAGAGGCCGGAAATTGCTCATGCGGCAGTAGTCCTGCGAAAAAACGCCGGCAGGTTAACTGCTTACGTGGTCGCCAGCCGCAATGAACAGAGGCAATCTAACCAAGTGGACCTCAGGGCGCTTCGCCATGGCCTATCGGAACTTCTCCCGGACTATATGGTCCCTTCTGCCTTCGTAGTTCTAGATGAGCTGCCATTGACTTCAAATATGAAGTTGGATCGAGAGCGACTCCCCGATCCAGATGAAGGTCGTCAAGGGAGCGATGCTGGCCATGAAGTGCCCCGGACCCCGATTGAAGAAATGCTGACCGATATTTGGAGCGAAATTCTTCAGGTAAATCACATCGGCATTCATGAGAGCTTCTTCGATCTTCACGGTCACTCCTTGTTGGCAATGAAACTGATCAGTCGCGTCCGAGACGTCTTCGGAATCGACGTTCCGTTTCGAATCATATTTGAAAGACCGACAATAAGCGGCTTTGGCGAAGAATTGCTGAGGGAGTTGCATTCGGCATCGGAGGATTCGTGATACCGACACAAGCGGTGCTGGCGGCGTGCGACTGCCGAGTTCGCGGGGGCTCCTTCAGCCGATGCGCGCTTGGCGTGTGTCCGATGCAGTTCATCAGTTACGACAGAGCTGGCCCCGTTGATCTGAACAGATTCCTGAGATCTATAAGTGGACCCTGCGGGGTCAGGCTGCTTCGGCCGAAGGCTGAGGCAGCGAAGCGAAGTACACCACGTTCGGGGTTCGAGCTTGATGGCTCGAGTGTGGCCGGCGCGTGTTGTAGAAGTTGATGTAGCGTCCGATGCCTTCGCGGGCCGCACTCACGGTCTCGTAGGCGTGCAGGTACACCTCCTCGTACTTGATCGAGCGCCACACCCGCTCGATGAACACGTTGTCGCGCCAGCAGCCCTTGCCGTCCACCCCATTGCTTACGTTGGTTCTTCCAGTCGGTGATCTGGTTGGGGTGCACGTCATGCTGCCGCGCCAGCTCGGCCAGCGTCTTGTCGCCTCGAACGGCGGCCAGCGCCACCTTGGCCTTGAATGCCGCTGAGTGCGTGCGGCGCGGTCTTCTGCTCATGCTTGCTCCAGTTCTCACGGGCGATGTCCTCGCCCTCGGGAGCAGTGTCCACCCTCATCGGACTGTTCAGTTTGGCGGGGCCAGCTCTTTGGCGCGAGCACGTGCAGCCGAGGGCCGCCGGTAGATGGCAAGCGCCGATTGCTTGCATGCATTGGCGTCGCTAAGATTGGATTGGTGCACGCACAGCGCGATTTCGCGAACTTGAGATGGCGGCTTTTGGATGCACGGCCGGATCTGAAAGTGCTCCCACGGAAAGCAAATAGGCCCTTTGGAGATACCTCATGACCAATCCGTTTGACGATGAAGGCGGCAGCTTCTATGTTCTAGTGAATGACGAAGGCCAGCATTCGCTATGGCCAGAGTTCGCGCCGATTCCACAAGGTTGGAAGGCGTGCCACGGTCCGGACAATCGTCAAGCCTGCCGCGACTATGTTGAAACACACTGGACGGACATGCGGCCCAAGAGCCTCGTCGCAGCAATGGAAGACGATCAAGCATTGCGGCTTGCGGGTCGAAGGTGAGCCTCTTGCCGTCCCACCTTGCTAGACCGCGATAGCAGCGAGAGGATGACGTCCATCAAAGGCATTGATCGACGGCTATGTACTTCAGGTCTGCTCCTCGCCGGCGTCACAGCGCAGAGTTCAAGGCCAGGTTCTTGCCGACTGCGATGGGCCTCGTGCGTCGATCTCTGGCGTCGCATTGGCGCATGGCCTGAACGCCAATCTCGTGCGCCAGTGGCGTGTCGGGCGCGGCGTCAAGCTCGGAGGAGTGACCATCACGGCGCCGGCGGCGTTTCAGATCCTTCAATTTCGATGGCAGATGTCGCCAACATCTCGAGATATCCTCAACAGCACGTCGGAGAGCCATACTCGATCCTCGAGGTTGGGGCATAAGAAGTTCTGCGCCTCCCATCCCCCGTTCCCCGTTCGGCTGGAGCGGCGGTGAAACACAAACGGAGATGGAGACGGAGGGCGCACGCGCATGCGGTGGGATTGGCAAGTTCTTCGAAGAATGTCGCGAGCCTTCTTCATCGGCACTGGGCGTCCGTGGCCGCCCCTCCAGCGGCTTCTGAGCAGAAGATCTCGCGTCGCTCCGTAGGGCAAGCTATGAACGGCTCAAACGACGCCTTGCTGACGCCCCTAAGCAACACGTGCCGGAGGCCTCAGCGACGCAGCCTATCCGCAAGCCCGGTGAGCTCGCCGACTGGGCCGCGCCGGCCCAATCGGCCAGCGCCGCACAGGTCGCGAGCGGGCTGTCGGCAAAGTCCGCGCCGTGGCCAGGATAGTCGAGCACGTGCGCGGCAGGATGGAACGCCGTGAAGGCCGCACGCGAGCCGCCCGCGTGAGGCAGCACGAGCATAGTCCGCTCATTGCACACAGGACGCGTCGCTGCGGATCCGTCGTGCGAGCTCGACGAACATAGGGTCGTGCCGGTACTGCTGGGTGGCGTGGTCGTAGTTCGTGTGATCCTTACTGAAGGCAATGAGCAGGTGCTTCACATCCTGGCGCGTCATTGTCTCGACGCCCGATTCGATGCGGTGGACTTCGTTGACGAAGGCCAGCAGCCCTTCCTCGAGCCGCGATGTGAGCTCCATGCGACCGTTGACCACGCGCAGGCTGCCGCGCGAGCGCAGGAAGTTGAACAGAATCTGCGAGCCGATGGCGTCGTAGTTGGGCGAAGGGATGCCTTCGATAGCGTAGCGCAGCAGCCGCTCGGCGAGTATGAAGTCGGCAGCGAGCAGGCGCTCTTCGCACGGTAGATCCTCGTCGCGCAGCAGGACGAGCAACCCCAGCATGTCGACGCGGCACTCCTCGAGGCCCGCCAGCGGACGAAAAGACTTGATGTCGAGCGCCGCCGGAAGCGGCAAAGCACCCTGGCGATGGAAGTATTCGTGCAGCCAGACCCAGTAGGCCGCGCATCGCTCGACGCTAGCGTCGTCGATCCCGCGCAGGCGTTCGAGGGTGCCCGGCACCACGCCGATATCTAGCAGTGGCCGCGTGATGCGGTTGAACCGGTCGATGAACTTGTCAATGACGTAGAAGATCCGGTCCTGCGCTAGCTGCACGCGATCAAGGTGGTTTTCCGGGAAGAGCGCGACGACGTGCGGCGGATGGAAGCCGCGCGAGGCGCGCACAGTCCGGATGGGCACGACGTTGGTGCTGTATTTGCTTACCAGCGCCCCGTCGACGCGCACGCGTTCGTACGCCAGAGCGTCAAAGCCAAGGCCCTCGAAATACGGCGCGTCGAATACGGATAAGAGCACCGGTATCCGCCCCTCGTTGACCAACGCCTTCACGCGGTCGAAGCGATGGCCGGGGCGTCGCGTGTAGGTTTCTATGTCGCTCGCGAGCGCCTCAAGCAATTCGAGCTCGGGCCCGATGGCCGACTCGCAACGGTTGATGAGCGCACGCACGAGCACGCGCAGGGACGCCGGCCGCGCATGCGGCCGAGGCATCGCCGCCCTCGTCTCGTCGACAAAAGCGATCAACGGCGACCAGTCGATCTCGGCCGTAGGGTGATTCGGGAAACCGGTGAGTTTCTCTGCCATGGAAACCTCAGCTCGCGAACGGGGACGCGCACTCCTTGCGGCGCAGAGTTGCGCCGCAAGAGTCTCGCGAAGAGAAGGCGGGACGAAGCAGCGGTCCCGTGCGCCTGATCTGCGGGTGGGTGATCAGGGAGGACAACAGCAAGAGCCTCTCCCGATTGGCAGGCTGTTCACGGGCTCCGCGTAGGGCGCGTCCTTCTTCGACCCCGAATTATATACGTGCGTGTTGGCGCCGATTGCTTGCAGGCGTTTTAGTCTTACTGTGTCACAAGCGTAGCCTTGCGCTTACTTTGCCGCAGCAAGGGCATTGTCCGAGGCGCGCTATCAGCGCGTAGCTCAGCCGGTGACGAAGTGTCGCGATCGAATGATCCACGTGCCGCTGCGCGCGCAGGACTGCCGCGGGGGAAGTAATCCTTGGGAAGGGCAGGCACTTTGCGTTCGATGAAGTTTTTTTTGCCGCCAACTGGCTTGTCGGCGATGAGTCGTTCGGTCATCAGGAATCCGTAGGCCGCGATGCTCAGACTGGCGTGGTGGTGGAACCAGCTGGCGCGCTGCCTGATCGAGCGGGGAGTCGGACCGGAGGACATCTTCGCCGAACTTCTGGGTCTGGAGCGTGTTGGCATTGATGACAGCTTCTTCGATCACCGGCGGCAAGGTAATGGACGGCAAGACCAAGCGCTGTGCCAACCATGCGAGCCTCATCGCAGCAATGGAAGGCGATCAAGCAGCGCGGCTTGCGGATCGAAGCGCGCTACCGAGCGGTGCGATGCGGGGCATCGACGATGGTCCGACAAACCTATAGTGGCCAGTTGTCCCCTTCGCGGCGCACTCACGCATTGATGGCAAGCTAAACGGATGAGGCGTTCAGGCTTACCGTGGATTTGCGGTTGGTGTTGTCTCGCAAATTGATTCCCCGCGGCTGGATGGCGGCGTTAGGCTGTTGTGCGCCTGGCGGTCCTGGGTGTCGGTCATGGGGGTCGAACTCCACGTCAATGGGGGAGTCGCCACGCTACGTAGCAACCCGGGGCGGGTCACGCCCCTTGTGCTGTTGGACCCGGGATCGAGGCCCACCGTCTTCGTGGCTGCGGCGATGGAATCCGACGGGGAAGGCCAACCCGGCGGAGGCCGCTTGGGAGCGGCCCGGCGCTGGCCCGAGCCGCGGCCCTACTCTTTCGACGCCGGCATGTGCGTGGGGATCGCGCCACCCGCCGCTGGCGCCGCCTCTTTCGAGCCGAAGCGCCGCTTCGCCCAGGCCGCCAGATCGTCGAGGTAGCTGTAGAGCACCGGCACGACGATCAAGGTCAGCAAGGTCGACGTGATCACGCCGCCGATGATCGCGCGGCCCATCGACGCCTGCAGCTCGCCGCCCTCGTCGAGCGCCAGGGCCAGCGGCAGCATGCCGAAGACCATCGCCGCGGTCGTCATCATGATCGGGCGCATCCGCACCAGCCCGGCCTGCAGCAAGGCCTCGGCGGTGCTGACACCGGTCTTGCGCATGTGGTTCGCGTAATCGACGAGCAGGATCGCGTTCTTCGTCACCAGCCCCATCAGCATCACCAGGCCGATCATCGAGAACAGGTTCAGCGTCGAGCGCGTGACCAGCAGCGCGAGCATCACACCGATCAGCGCCAGCGGCAGCGAGGCCATGATCGCGAACGGCTGCAGAAAGCTGCCGAACTGCGACGCGAGCACGATGTAGATGAAGATCACCGCCGCCAGCAGCGCCATCAGAATGCCCTGGAAGGCCTCGGCCTGGTCGCGCGTCTGGCCGCCCTGGTCGAAGCGGTAGCCGGGCGGCAGCTGCGTCGCATCGACGAGCTTCTTGACCTCGTTGCCGACATCGCCGCTGGGCCGGCCGCTCACGCCGGCGTAGATCGCCTGGCGGCGCTGCAGATCCTGGCGCTTGATCACGAGCGGGTTGACGACCGGCACCACATCGGCGACGCGGCCGAGCGCGATCGGCGTGCCGTCTTTCGCGTAGGCCACCGGCAGGTTGTCGAGCTGTGCAACGTTCTCGCGCATCAGCTGCGGCAGGCGCAGCTCGACCTCGACCTGCTCGCCGTCCGGCGCGGTCCAGTAGGTCGCGACATCGCCGTTGACGAAGCTGCGCA
>Ga0307517_10005285_pt1 | contig 19513 bp, 12 predicted proteins | sample 23_EM_MG_FD_194515 | JGI IMG/M metagenome (GOLD analysis project Ga0307517, IMG submission 194515) | Populus trichocarpa ectomycorrhiza microbial communities from riparian zone in the Pacific Northwest, United States - 23_EM | ecosystem: Host-associated > Plants > Roots > Unclassified | place... | reverse complement strand
CTTGGACAGGCGGATGGAGGGGGCCGCGTTCGGGTCCTCCATCTTGCGCAGGTGGTCGACCCACGGGCCGGTCGCGTTGAGTACCAGGCGGGCGCTCACGCCGAACTCGTCGCCGGAGGTGGTGTCGCGCAGCTCCGCGCCGGTCACCCGGCCCTGGGTGAAGCGCAGGCCGGTGACCTGGGCGTGGTTGAGGACGACCGCGCCCGCCTCGACGGCCGCGCGGACCGTCATCAGCGCCATGCGCGCGTCGTTCATCTGGTCGTCGCCGTACACGGCGACGGCCTTGAGGTTCTGGGTGCGCAGCTCGGGCACGTCCTGCGCCGCCTTGGCGGGGGACAGGAGGTGGCCGACGCCGTCGCCGAACGCGGAGAGCGCGGAGTAGGCGAAGACGCCCGCCCCGAGCTTCGCCGCACCGTGCGGACCGCCCTTGTACACGGGCAGGTAGAAGGTGAGCGGGTTCGCCAGGTGAGGAGCCACCTGGCGGGAGACCGCACGGCGTTCGAAGTGGTTCTCCGCCACCAGCTTCACCGCGCCGGTCTGCAGATAGCGCAGACCGCCGTGGAGAAGCTTGGAGGAGGCGGAAGAGGTGGCACCGGCGAAGTCGCCGGCGTCGACCAGGGCCACCCGCAGCCCGGACTGCGCGGCGTGCCAGGCGGTGGAGATGCCCAGGATGCCGCCGCCGATGACGAGGAGGTCGTACGTCGCCTTGGAGAGCTGCTCCCGGGTCTCGGCCCGGCTCGGGTTCGAGCCGGAGGCCGGGTGCGTACCGAGGGCAGGCACGGACTGCAGGGTGGACTTAACGGTCATGTGGGGTTCTTACTCCTCGTCGTCGAGCCAGCCCATGGTCCGCTCCACGGCCTTGAGCCAGCTCTTGTACTCACGGTCGCGCTTCTCCGCGGCCATGTTGGGGGTCCACTCGGCGGCCCGGCGCCAGTTGGCACGCAGGTCGTCGGTGCTGGTCCAGAAGCCGACGGCGAGACCGGCGGCGTAGGCGGCGCCGAGGCAGGTGGTCTCGGCGACCATCGGGCGCACCACGGGGGCGTCCACGAAGTCGGAGAGCGTCTGCATCAGCAGGTTGTTGGAGGTCATGCCGCCGTCGACCTTGATCGCCGCGAGCTCGACGCCGGAGTCCTTCGTCATGGCGTCGGTGATCTCACGGGTCTGCCAGGCCGTGGCCTCCAGGACGGCGCGCGCGAGGTGCGCCTTGGTGACGTACCGGGTGAGGCCGGCGATCACACCGCGGGCGTCGGAGCGCCAGTACGGGGCGAACAGACCGGAGAAGGCCGGCACGAAGTAGGCGCCGCCGTTGTCCTCGACCGTGAGCGCGAGCGTCTCGATCTCGGCGGCGGTGGAGATGAGGCCCATCTGGTCGCGCATCCACTGCACCAGCGAACCGGTGACGGCGATCGAACCTTCGAGGGCGTAGACCGCCTTCTGGTCGCCGATGCGGTAACCGACCGTGGTGAGCAGGCCGTTGTACGAGTTGACGGGCTTCTCGCCGGTGTTCATCAGCAGGAAGGTGCCGGTGCCGTACGTCGACTTGGCCTCGCCCTCGGCGAAACAGGTCTGGCCGAACAGGGCCGCCTGCTGGTCGCCGAGCGCGGAGGCGACCGGGATGCCGCCGAGCACGTCGCCGAGGCGGCCGCCGGTGACCTCGCCGTAGACCTCGGCGGAGGAGCGGATCTCGGGCAGCATGTTCAGCGGGACGCCGATGGACTCGGCGATCTTCTCGTCCCACTCCATGGTGTGCAGGTTCATCAGCATGGTGCGGGAGGCGTTGGTGACGTCGGTGACGTGCCTGCCGCCGTTCACACCGCCCGTCAGGTTCCAGATGACCCAGCTGTCCATGGTGCCGAAGAGGATGTCGCCGGCCTCGGCGCGCTCGCGCAGCCCCTCGACGTTGTCGAGCAGCCAGCGGGCCTTGGGTCCGGCGAAGTAGCTCGCCAGCGGCAGGCCGGTCTCGCGGCGGAAGCGGTCCTGGCCGACGTTGCGGCCCAGTTCCTTGCAGAGCGCGTCGGTGCGGGTGTCCTGCCAGACGATGGCGTTGTGGACGGGCTCACCGGTGTTCTTGTCCCAGAGGAGAGTCGTCTCGCGCTGGTTGGTGATGCCGATGGCCTTGATGTCGTCGCGGGTGATCCCGGCCTTCTCGATGGCGGAGGCGACGACTTCCTGGACGTTGGTCCAGATCTCGGTGGCGTTGTGCTCGACCCAGCCCGGCTTCGGGAAGATCTGCTCGTGCTCCTTCTGGTCGACGGAGACGATACGGCCGTCCCGGTCGAAGACGATGCAGCGGCTGGAGGTCGTGCCCTGGTCGATGGCCGCGATGAACGGTCCGGCGGTGTGCGCGTCGGTCACTGTGTGCTCCTGAGGGGTTCCGTGGTCATGAGGACTGGTTCTACTGCTGCTTCAGTGCTCGGAGTTCCGGTTCTCATCCGGTTCTAAGCAAAGGCGAGGTTGTAGATACCCGCAGCGATCGCGCCGCCGATCAGCGGACCGACGACCGGGATCCAGGCGTAGCTCCAGTCGGAACCGCCCTTGTTCGGCAGCGGCAGGAGCGCGTGCACGATGCGCGGGCCCAGGTCACGGGCCGGGTTGATCGCGTAACCGGTCGGGCCGCCGAGCGACAGACCGATGGAGACGACCACGAACGCGGTGATCAGGGCGCCCAGGGTGCCGAGACCGTTGCCGTTGGCGTTCAGACCCTGCGTCAGGATGGCGAGGATCAGGACGACGGTGCCGATGATCTCCGTGGCGAGGTTCTGCACCACGTTGCGGACCTCGGGACCGGTGGAGAAGATGCCCAGGACCGGGCCCGCGCCCTTCTCCTCGGCCTCCACGGACTTGGCCGTCGGCTCGCCGACGATCTCCTTGTCCGTGAGATGGGCCTGGAACTGGCCGTAGTAGGCCACCCAGACCAGGGTCGCGCCGATCATGGCGCCGAGCAGCTGCCCGGCCCAGTAGATCGGCACGTTGTCCCAGCCACCGTCCTTGATCGCGAGTGCGAGCGTCACGGCCGGGTTGAGGTGGGCACCGGAGAGCGGTGCCGAGATGTACACGGCCGTCATGACGGCGAAACCCCACCCGAAGGCGATGGCGAGCCAGCCGGCGTTACGGGCCTTGGAGGCCTTCAGCGTGACGGCGGCGCAGACGCCACCGCCCAGCAGGATGAGCACGGCGGTACCTATGGTCTCGCCGATGAAGATGTCGGAGCTGGACACCCGCGACTCCTTTGTCCTTCGTCCAGGGAAGCCGAACCCCGGGTCCCGCCGGGGGTTCGTGCGCCCTCGGGGGTGAGAGCGATGCCGGCCTTTGGCGTTGCCACACTCTAGCGCGTATTGCCGGTAGGTGTTCGACAATGCCGACCGATGGACGGGAGTCTTGCTCCGGGGTTACAGGCGCGTCAAGAGTGCTGTTATCGAAAACACGATCGTTATTGATTGCTGTGGGCTATCGATCGCGTGATCGATGCGGACGGCAGTCAGGTGGACACCGTGTGTGGTGATTTGGCGTTTTGGCCGACTTTGTCGTCAAGCGTACGACTAAGACCGGAACGCTCCCTGGGGCGTTCCGGTCTTTTTTGCTGTGAATCCGGTGGGGTCCCGGTTGGGTCCGCTGGGGTCCGGCGGGGTCAGAACCGCCCGGCGCCCAGATCCCGCGACACCGCGCGGGCGCAGTCCCGTACCGCGGCGATCAGCTCGGGGCGCAGCGCACCCTCCTCGTCCGACCGGCACAGCCGCTCCACGGCCCCGGTGATGCCGACCGCGCCGACCGGCATGCGCCGCCGGTCGTGGATGGGGGCGGCGATGGACGCGACGCCCTCCCAGGTCTCCTCGACGTCGGCCGCATACCCACGCGCGCGCGTGACGTCGAGGATGTGCTCGAAGTCGGCGAGCTCGGACACCGTGCGGTCGGTGAAGGGCTTGCGGTCGGCCTCCAGGGCCTCGCTGTGCGCGACCGGGTCGAAGGCCGACAGCACCTTGCCCAGGGCCGTCGAGTGCAGCGGCTGCATGGCCCCGATCTCCAGGACCTGCCGGCTGTCGTCGGGGCGGAAGACGTGGTGCACGATCAGGACGCCGTGCTGATGCAGCACTCCCAGGTGCACGCTTTCGCCGCTGGAGCGGGCCAGGTCGTCCGTCCACACCAGGGCGCGGGCCCGCAGCTCGTGGACGTCGAGGTAGGTGGTGCCCAGGCGCAGCAGTTCGGCGCCGAGCTGATAGCGCCCGGAGACGTCGTCCTGCTCGACGAAGCCCTCCTGCTGGAGGGTGCGCAGGATGCCGTGGGCCGTGCCCTTGGCGAGACCGAGCGACGAGGCGATGTCCGAGAGGCCGAGCCGTCGCTCGCCGCCCGCGAGCAGGCGCAGCATCGCGGCCGCCCGTTCGAGCGACTGGATGTTCCGTGCCATCGCCGTGCTGCCTCCGTCCCGTTCGACCGTCGACGCGCGACGTCGCTGCCGCCGTTCGGCAATGTCGAACACTACCGGTCCATGCCGACCTCCCGCTAATGGTCGGCCGATTCCGGTCACGTCTCCTGTTGCGCCACTTGTCGCGAGAACCTAGACGGCGTCGACCCGCCCGTCACCTCGGTCCGCCGCTCCGTCACCCCGGTCCGTCCCATGGACGCTTCAAGCACGCTCCCGCCCGACCCCGTTACGCTGGCGACGTGCACGCTCCCCGGGGAGTTCCGTGAGAGGTTCCCGGGGAAGCCGCAAAGCCGACAGCCGTCGCACTCCAGGGAGCCCCTTTCATGGCCTCGTCGCCACTGACCCCTTCTGCTGACAGCCGGACCCGTGTGTCCGCGCTCCGAGAGGCACTCGCCACCCGCGTGGTGGTCGCCGACGGAGCCATGGGCACCATGCTCCAGGCACAGGACCCCACCCTCGAGGACTTCGAGAACCTCGAAGGCTGCAACGAGATCCTGAACATCACCCGCCCGGACATCGTCCGCTCGGTCCACGAGGAGTACTTCGGCGTCGGCGTGGACTGCGTCGAGACGAACACCTTCGGCGCGAACCACTCCGCCATGGCCGAGTACGACATCCCCGAGCGCGTCCACGAACTCTCCGAGTCCGGCGCCCGCATCGCCCGCGAGACCGCCGACGACTTCACCGCCCGCGACGGCCGCCAGCGCTGGGTCCTCGGCTCCATCGGCCCCGGCACCAAGCTGCCCACCCTCGGCCACATCGGCTACGCCACCCTCCGCGACGGCTTCCAGGCGAACGCCGAGGGCCTGCTCGCCGGCGGCGCCGACGCCCTGATCGTCGAGACCACCCAGGACCTCCTCCAGACCAAGTCGTCGATCCTGGGCGCCCGCCGCGCCATGGAGGCGACCGGCGTCGACGTACCCCTGCTGGTCTCCATGGCCTTCGAGACCACCGGCACCATGCTGCTCGGCTCCGAGATCGGCGCCGCGCTGACCGCGCTGGAGCCCCTCGGCATCGACATGATCGGCCTGAACTGCTCGACGGGCCCCGCCGAGATGAGCGAGCACCTGCGCTATCTCGCCCGCCACTCCCGCACCCCGCTGCTCTGCATGCCGAACGCGGGCCTGCCCATCCTCACCAAGGACGGCGCCCACTTCCCGCTCGACCCCGAGGGCCTGGCGGACGCCCAGCAGCACTTCGTCCACGACTACGGCCTGAACCTGGTCGGCGGCTGCTGCGGCACCACCCCCGAGCACCTGCGTCAACTCGTGGAGCGGGTCCGCGAGTTGGCGCCCGTCGAGCGTCACCCCCAGCCCGAGCCGGGCGCCGCGTCCCTCTACCAGACGGTCCCGTTCCGCCAGGACACCGCCTACATGGCGATCGGCGAGCGTACGAACGCCAACGGCTCGAAGAAGTTCCGCGAGGCCATGCTGGACGGCCGCTGGGACGACTGCGTGGAGATGGCCCGCGACCAGATCCGCGAGGGCGCCCACATGCTGGACCTCTGCGTGGACTACGTCGGCCGCGACGGCGTCGCCGACATGGAGGAACTGGCCGGCCGCTTCGCCACCGCCTCCACCCTGCCGATCGTCCTGGACTCCACCGAAGTCCCGGTCATCCGGGCCGGGTTGGAGAAGATCGGTGGCCGCGCGGTCATCAACTCCGTCAACTACGAGGACGGCGACGGCCCCGAGTCCCGCTTCGCGAAGGTCACCAGGCTGGCGCAGGAACACGGCGCCGCCCTCATCGCGCTGACCATCGACGAGGAGGGCCAGGCCCGCACCCCGGAGCACAAGGTCGCCATCGCCGAGCGGCTGATCGAGGACCTCACGACGAACTGGGGCATCCACGAGTCGGACATCCTCATCGACACCCTGACCTTCACCATCTGCACCGGCCAGGAAGAGTCCCGCGGCGACGGCATCGCCACCATCGAGGCGATCCGCCGCCTCAAGGCCCGCCACCCGGACGTGCAGACCACGCTGGGCCTGTCCAACATCTCCTTCGGCCTCAACCCGGCCGCCCGCGTCCTGCTCAACTCCGTCTTCCTCGACGAATGCGTCAAGGCGGGCCTCGACTCGGCGATCGTGCACGCCTCGAAGATCCTCCCGATCGCCCGCTTCACCGAGGAAGAGGTGCAGACGGCCCTCGACCTGGTCTACGACCGCCGCGCAGAGGGCTACGACCCGCTCCAGAAGCTGATGGCCCTCTTCGAGGGAGCCACCACCAAGTCCCGGACGGCGGGCCGCGCCGAGGAGCTGGCCGCCCTCCCGCTGGACGAGCGGCTCAAGCGGCGGATCATCGACGGCGAGAAGAACGGCCTGGAGAGCGACCTGGCCGAGGCGTTGGAGACCCGTCCCGCTCTCGACATCGTCAACGCGACACTCCTGGACGGCATGAAGGTCGTCGGCGAACTGTTCGGCTCCGGCCAGATGCAGCTGCCGTTCGTGCTCCAGTCCGCCGAGGTCATGAAGACCGCGGTCGCCTATCTCGAACCGCACATGGAGAAGTCGGACGCCGAGGGCAAGGGCACCATCGTGCTCGCCACGGTGCGCGGCGACGTCCACGACATCGGCAAGAACCTCGTCGACATCATCCTGTCCAACAACGGCTACAACGTCGTCAACCTCGGCATCAAGCAGCCGGTTTCCGCGATCCTGGAAGCCGCCGAGGAGCACCGCGCGGACGTCATCGGCATGTCCGGCCTCCTGGTCAAGTCCACGGTGATCATGAAGGAGAACCTCCAGGAGCTCAACCAGCGCAAGATGGCCGCCGACTACCCGGTCATCCTGGGCGGCGCCGCGCTGACCCGGGCGTACGTCGAGCAGGACCTGCACGAGATCTACGAGGGCGAAGTCCGTTACGCCCGCGACGCGTTCGAGGGCCTGCGCCTGATGGACGCCCTGATCGGCGTCAAGCGCGGTGTGCCCGGCGCGAAGCTGCCCGAGCTCAAGCAGCGCAGGGTGCGGGCGACGGCGGCCGTCACAGAGGTCGAGGAGCGCCCCGAGGAGGGCCACGTCCGCTCCGACGTGTCCATCGACAACCCGATCCCCGAGGCGCCGTTCCGCGGCACCCGGGTCATCAAGGGCATCCAGCTCAAGGAGTACGCGTCCTGGCTGGACGAGGGCGCCCTCTTCAAGGGCCAGTGGGGCCTCAAGCAGGCCCGCACGGGCGACGGACCGACCTACGAGGAACTCGTCGAGACCGAGGGCCGCCCCCGCCTGCGCGGCCTCCTGGACAAGCTCCAGACCGACAACCTGCTCGAAGCGGCCGTCGTCTACGGCTACTTCCCCTGCGTGTCCAAGGACGACGACCTGATCATCCTGGACGACGAGGGCAACGAGCGCACCCGCTTCACCTTCCCGCGCCAGCGCCGCGGCCGCCGTCTCTGCCTGGCCGACTTCTTCCGCCCGGAGGAGTCCGGCGAGACCGACGTCGTCGGCTTCCAGATCGTCACCATGGGCAACCGCATCGGCGAGGAGACCGCGAAGCTCTTCGAGGCGAACTCCTACCGCGACTACCTCGAACTGCACGGCCTGTCCGTCCAGTTGGCCGAGGCGCTCGCCGAGTACTGGCACGCGCGCGTGCGGTCCGAACTCGGCTTCGCCGGCGAGGACCCCACCGACGTCGAGGACATGTTCGCCCTCAAGTACCGCGGCGCCCGCTTCTCCCTCGGCTACGGCGCCTGCCCCGACCTGGAGGACCGCGCGAAGATCGCCGCCATGCTGGAGCCGGAGCGCATCGGCGTCCACCTCTCGGAGGAGTTCCAGCTGCACCCGGAGCAGTCCACGGACGCGATCGTCATCCACCACCCGGAGGCGAAGTACTTCAACGCGCGCTGAGCGACCTCCGAGCGCTGAATCCACAGGCGCACGGAACGGACGAGCACACTGATCGGATAAGTCGTACACTGGTCGGTCCACCGCAGGCCGGTCGCCCTTGTAGGTATCAGGGGCGGCCGGCCTGATCGTCCCTCAAGGAGGTGCGCCAGGATGACCAGCACGGTCCCCGCGCTCGGAACCCGTACGGCCGAAGGCTCAGCACTCCAGGCCGTACTCCTCGACATGGACGGCACCCTGGTGGACACCGAGGGCTTCTGGTGGGAGGTCGAGGTCGAGGTCTTCGCCGCCCTCGGACACACCCTCGACGACTCCTGGCGCCATGTCGTGGTCGGCGGCCCCATGACCCGCAGCGCCGGCTTCCTGATCGAGGCCACCGGCGCCGACATCGCCCTCGCCGAACTGTCCGTCCTGCTCAACGCGGGCTTCGAGGACCGCATCGGGCGGGCCCTGCCGCTGATGCCGGGCGCCGCCAGACTCCTGGCCGAGCTGGCGGAGTACGAGATCCCCACGGCCCTGGTCTCCGCCTCGCACCGGCGCATCATCGACCGCGTCCTGACCGCGCTCGGCCCCCAGCACTTCGCGCTGACGGTGGCCGGCGACGAGGTGGCGCGTACCAAGCCGTACCCCGACCCGTATCTGCTGGCTGCCGCCGGACTCGGCGTCGACCCGGCCCGCTGCGCCGTCGTGGAGGACACCGCGACCGGTGTCGCGGCGGCGGAGGCGGCGGGCTGCCTGGTGGTGGCCGTGCCGTCCGTGGCGCCCATCGCCCCGGCCGTCCGGCGCACCGTCGTGACCTCGCTGGAAGGCGTCGACCTGGCATTTCTGCGCGGACTGATGGCCGACTGATGACGGAAATGCGCCAGCTGTTCACCGAGCGTGCAAAGTCCAATGGTGCCAATGGGAAAGGAATTCGGACCCGGCCGACCGGCCGAATTCCGTTGCTCTCCAACCGAGTTGAAGCGTGTGAGGTTCCCCACGTGTCGGAGGGTCGACATCGTCGTCGCCCTGTGCTGTTCACCCCATTTCCGAGGCCGATCACGCACCCTTGTGTCCCGATTGGTGAAACCCTGCACTAATCCTTCCCTCGACGGGTTTTCGGTCTGTCCACAGCCGGTTCCGCTGCGTGATGGGAACTCAACTACGGTGACCGTGAACCCCCGTGCGGGTCCGGACTAATCTCAACGCGAGAACATCGCCCTTACCCCCGTGATCGACATCACCACCCCATGTATGTCGGGTACACGGACTCGAACAGCTCTGGAGAAACTCCCGCATGAACCGCAAGACTTTGGTGCTGTCGGCCGTCGTCGGCCTGCTCGCGCCGGTGCTCGCCGCGTGTGGCGGCTCCGGCAGCGGGAGTTCCAGCGACGATGCGATCATCGTCGGCACCACGGACCGGTTCGAGGCGACGAAGGACGCTCCGGCGCCGCTCGACCCCGCCTACGCCTACGACGTCGGCACCTGGAACATCCTGCGCCAGACCGTGCAGACCCTGATGATCCAGCCCAAGGGCGAGGGCGACCCGGTGCCCGAGGCCGCCGAGAAGTGCGGCTTCACCGACACCGGCAACGAGCGCTACGCCTGCACCCTGCGCGAGGGTCTGAAGTTCGCCAACGGCGACAAGATCACCGCGGAAGATGTGAAGTACTCCGTCGACCGCGCGATGCGCATCAAGGCCGACAGCGGTGTGTTCGCCCTGCTGTCCACCGTCGACACCGTCGAGACCCAGGGCGACCGCGAAGTCATCTTCCACCTGAAGACGGCCGACGCCACGTTCCCGTACAAGCTGTCCACTCCCGTCGCCGGCATCGTGAATCCGGACGACTACCAGAAGGACAAGCTGCGCGACGGTTTCGACATCGACGGCTCCGGCCCGTACACCCTCTCGGTCGCGAAGAAGGACGACGCGATCACCACGGCCACGTTCACCAAGAACCCCAATTACAAGGGTGCTTTGAAGGTGAACAACACCAAGGTCGAGATGCGTACCTTCGCGGACGCCGACGCCATGGGCAGCGCCATCAACAAGGGCGACATCGACGTCATGACGCGCACCATGACGCCGGAGCAGATCCAGAAGCTCAGCGACGACACGGACGGCGACGTCGACCTCGTCGAGATGCCCGGCCTCGAAATCCGCTACCTGGGCTTCAACACCAACGCCCCGACCGTGAAGACCAAGGCCGTACGCGAGGCGATGGCCCAGATCATCGACCGCGGCGAACTCGTCTCCAAGGTCTACGGCACCGAGGCCGAGCCGCTCTACTCCATGGTCCCGGCGACCATCACGGGCCACTCGAACTCGTTCTTCAACAAGTACGGCGACCCGAGCGTCTCCAAGGCCAAGACGCTGATGGAAGCGGCCAACATCACCACTCCGGTGAAGCTGACCCTGAACTACACGACCGACCACTACGGCTCGGCCACCAAGGAAGAGTTCGAGCAGCTCCAGAAGCAGCTCAACGACAGCGGCCTGTTCGACGTCAGCATCAAGGGCACCCCCTGGGCGACGTTCCGCCCGGCCGAGCAGAAGGGCAAGTACGACGTCTACGGGATGGGCTGGTTCCCGGACTTCCCCGACGCCGACAACTACCTCGCGCCCTTCCTCGACAAGGACAACACCCTCGGCTCGCCGTACGTCAGCACCAAGATCAGGAGCACCCTGATCCCGGAGTCCCGCCGCGAGGCCGACCGGCTCGCCGCGTCCAAGAGCCTCACGGCCATCCAGGACATCGTCGCCACCGACGTCCCGCTGATCCCGCTGTGGCAGGGCAAGCAGTACGTCGCCGCCCGCGACGACGTCACGGGCACCGCATACGTGCTCAACTCCTCCTCGACCCTCCAGCTCTGGGAGCTGGGCCGAGGCGTGGGCAACTGACGCTCCGACCGGCACACGCAGTACTCAAGCTCGACCAGTGGCCAGTCCCGCCGACTCCGGCGGGACTGGCCACCGGCCTGTGGACCGGACACGGCAGCAGCTGACCCGGGCCCGCACACACAGAAGAGGGCGCCCCTGTCATGAAGGGGCGCCCTCTTCTGTGTGTGCGGCTGCCGGCCGCAGGCTGCGACTACGACGCCTACTGCGCGCCGGGACGCACCAGACCACTCTCGTAGGCGTACACCGCGGCCTGCACCCGGTCCCGCAGGCCCAGCTTGGTGAGGACGTGCCCCACATGCGTCTTGACGGTGGTCTCGCTGACGAAGAGATCGGCGGCGATCTCGGCGTTCGACAGCCCGCGCGCCACCAGCTTCAGCACCTCGACCTCACGCTCGGTCAACGTGTGCAGGGCGTCCGGGACGGGCTCGTCACCCGACGGCAGATGACTGGCGTACTTGTCGAGCAGCCGCCGCGTGATGCTGGGCGCGAGCATGGCCTCACCGGAGGCCACCACCCGGATCGCCTGCACGAGTTCGTTCGCCGGCGCGTCCTTGAGCAGGAAGCCACTGGCACCGGCCCGCAACGCCTCCACGACGTACTCGTCGAGGTCGAACGTGGTCAGCACCAGCACCTTCGCCGGACCGTCCCGCCCGGGACCGGTGATCTGCCGGGTCGCCTCCACCCCGTCCATCCGCGGCATACGGATGTCCATCAGCACCACATCGGGCTGCAGAGCCCGCACCTGGTCGAGCGCCTGCAGTCCGTCACCGGCCTCGCCGACGACCGCGAGATCCTGCTCCGCCTCCAGAATCATCCGGAACCCGGTTCGCAGCAGCGGCTGGTCATCAACCAGTAGGACGCGGATGGCCACGTGAATCTCCTTCGCTAGCCCGGCCCCATTCTGCCCTGCGCACCGCCACTCGACTCGACCGGCCTTGCGGGCGGCTACGGGGTGGCCCGGTGGGGGAGGGGGCCGACTTCAGGATGGAACGCGGTTCGCGGTGTCAGGGCTTCTGAAGGGGACGCGGTTTACTACGGCCCCCGGCGCGAGGTTCGTCCGTCCCCCGTGACTCCCCGGCAGAGAGATCGTCCGAAGCCTCCAACTCCCCGATGAGGACGGCGTGCGGCACCTCGGGCTCCCCGCCAGGGGATATGCGCGGCGCCTCCGACCCTCCGGCGGAAGCACCGCCCTGCGTCTCTGGACGCGCGGCGGAAACCCCCTCTGGCGCTCCACACCCGTGCCGGAGGTCCGGAAATACCGACCGCGATCTCCGGACCTCCAACGGAAGTACCGCCCGCCGCCCTGGCGCCCCCGTCCGCCCCGTGGCTCCCCGGCCCAGGGCGGTGACACGGTTGGCAACCCAGCCCCGTGCCTTTAGGGATCGTCCGCAGCCACCGGCCCCTGGAAGAGACCGCTGGGTGCCTCGCACCGAGACGCAGTCCCCTCCGTACAGACACCAGGTGAAGAGTCCGTCCGTCGCCTAAGACCCCGTGCCGGAGAGGCCGTCCGCAGCTCCCGGCCCGCTGGCGGGAACGCCACCTACACCCTTGGCCTCCCCGGCAGAAACACCGTCCACCACCTCCGGACCTGCAGCGGAAGCACCGCCGACCACCTCCACACCCTCAGCGGAAACGCCCGCCCCCGAACCCCCGCCAGAACCCCCGTCAGCCCTCCGTACCGGCAACGGATACGGCGGGGGAGTGCCGCCGAACTCCGGGCACACCGACTGGTGGTCGCACCAGCCGCACAGCTTGGTCGGGCGCGGGCGCCACTCGCCGGTCTCCGTGGCCAGCCGGATCGCCTCCCACAGGGCCAGCAGCTTGCGCTCCACCCGCTCCAGGTCGGCGATGACGGGGTCGTACGTCACGACGTCCCCACTGCCCAGATACACCAGCTGGAGCCGACGCGGAACGACCTGCTTCAGCCGCCAGACCACCAGGGCGTAGAACTTCATCTGGAACAGCGCACCCTCGGCATACTCAGGCCGAGGCGCCTTGCCCGTCTTGTAGTCGACGATCCGCACATCACCCGTGGGCGCCACATCGACCCGGTCGATGATCCCGCGCAGCTTCAGTCCCGAATCCAGCTCGGCCTCGACGAACATCTCCCGCTCGGCGGGCTCCAGCCGTGTCGGATCCTCCAGCGAGAACCACCGCTCGACCAGCCGCTCCGCCTCCCCGAGCCAGCGCGCCAGCCGTTCGCCCTCCGGATCATCGGCGAACAGCTCCACGACCTCCGGCCGGGACTCCCGCAACCGGTCCCACTGCCCGGGGATCAGCGACTTGGCCCGCGGCGCCGTGCGCTCGGCCGCCGGCGCGTCGAAGAGCCGCTCCAGCACCGAGTGCACCAGGGTCCCCCTGGTCGCCGCCTCGCTGGGCTTCTCGGGCAGCCGGTCGATCACCCGGAACCGGTACAACAACGGGCACTGCATGAAGTCACTGGCACGCGAGGGCGACAACGAGGCAGGCGCTATGGCCACGCGCCCGACCACGCCCACCGTCCCCGTCTCCACCGTCACCACCGCGGTCGGCCCCGCCGCCGCGCCCTCGTCGCCGACTGTCCCCGCGACGCCCTCCGCACTGGTCTCCATGCCCACGAACCTTACGGCCCGCCACTGACAGTGACCCGATCCCGCCCGACGCACCCGCGACGGCCGGGGAAACGCGGGGGGTGCCGGGGCGGAACGCGTCGCGACCGCCGCATACCATCGACCCGAGACCCCTCCGCCCGGCTGGCGCGGAGGATGCTTCGAACGAGGGGACACCGTGGACGAGAGCGGCGGGAGCGGGCAGCCGCGGTCCGGCACCAACGAGCCGACCGAACACGCCCCGGGTGCCACGACCCCGACCACCGACCCCGGCACTCCCGAACCGAAACCGGACGACTCCGCCCACCAGAACCCCGACTCATCGCCCCAGGAACACGGGACCGCGAAGCCATCGTCCGGGGAGCCCGGGGAGCCCGGGGAGGCGAGCACGTCGATCGAGCACACCGATCGGGACGACAGCTCGGAGCAGGTCACACCGCCCGCGCCCGCAGCAGGGCCCAGTACGGAGCCGGGAACACCGTCCGAGTCCTCCGAGTCCCCCGAGTCCTCCGAGTCCTCCGAGAACAGCGCTGCCGAGACGCCGACGCCCTCAGGGTCCACCGACCCCGCCACACCCCAGCACATGGCGCCCGAGGCGACCGCACAGGACCATGGCCGGCCCAACACGCCGCCCGCTCACCTGAACGGCGAGCCGAAACGTGACGGCACGCCCACGGGCAACGAGCACGGCGCCGACCAGCCGAGCCACCCCAACCTCCCCTACGCCCACACAGACCCCCACGCCCGACCCGAATCCACCTCCACCCCCAGCCCCATCGCCAAGGGCCGCCCCCCACAGCGCCCCAAGGAGCCCGGCGGCGGCCTGCTGATGGGGCGGCCCTTCGGCGTGCCCGTCTACGTGGCCCCCAGCTGGTTCCTCGTAGCCGCGCTCATCACCTGGGTGTTCGGCGGCCAACTCGATCGCGTGCTGCCCGAACTCGGCGCCGCCCGCTACCTCGTGGCCCTCTTCTTCGCGGTCGCCTTCTACGGCTCGGTCCTGGTGCACGAACTCGCCCACACCGTCGCCGCGCTCCGCTTCAAACTCCCGGTCCGCCGCATCCAGTTGCAGTTCTTCGGCGGTGTCTCCGAGATCGAGAAGGAGGCCGAGACCCCCGGCAGGGAGTTCGTGCTGGCCTTCGTCGGCCCGCTGCTCTCGCTGATCCTCTCGGGCGTCTTCTACCTGGCCATGCTGCCCGTCGAACCCGGCACCGTCCCGGGCGTCCTGCTGGCCGGCCTGATGGTCTCCAACCTCATCGTGGCCGCCTTCAACCTCCTGCCCGGCCTGCCCCTCGACGGCGGCCGCATGCTCCGCGCGGTCGTCTGGAAGATCACCGGCAGGCCCATGAGCGGCACCATCGCCGCCGCCTGGGTCGGCCGCGCCCTCGCCGTCTCCGTCCTGATCGGCCTGCCGCTGCTCACCCAGACCGGCGCCCTCGGTACCAACACCGAGGACATCAGCGGCATGGACACCGTCACCGACGCCCTGCTCGCCGCGATCCTCGCCGCGATCATCTGGACCGGCGCCGGCAACAGCCTCCGTATGGCCCGACTGCGCGAGCACCTCCCGGAACTGCGCGCCCGCAACCTCACCCGCCGCGCGGTCCCCGTCGAGACCAACACCCCGCTCTCCGAGGCCCTGCGCCGCGCCAATGCCGCCGGCGCCCGCGCCCTGGTCGTCGTCGACGCCGACGGCCAGCCCCTCTCCCTCGTCCGCGAGGCCGCCATCGTCGGCGTCCCCGAACACCGCCGCCCCTGGGTCGTCGTCAGCGGCCTCGCCCAGGACCTCACGGACGGCATGCGCGTCTCCGCGGAGCTCGCCGGAGAGGACCTCCTGGACGCCCTGCGCGCCACCCCCGCCACCGAGTACCTCGTGGTCGAGGAGACCGGCGAGATCTACGGCGTCCTGTCCGCCGCCGACGTCGAGCGCGCCTTCGTGAAGGCCATGGCCCGCCCCAACTGAGGCACGCGCGCGTGGTCGGCGGCCCCCACAAACGCCGGTAGGCTGGTCACATGTCCGAACCGACCGGTGCCGCCCGCAGGCGCGGGCCCTTCAAGGTCGGGGACCAGGTTCAGCTGACCGACCCCAAGGGCCGCCACTACACGTTCACGCTCGAAGCCGGGAAGAATTTCCACACCCACAAGGGTTCCTTCCCGCACGACGAACTGATCGGTGCTCCCGAGGGCAGCGTTGTCCGCACCACCGGAAACGTCGCCTACCTCGCGCTGCGCCCCCTGCTCCCCGACTACGTCCTGTCCATGCCCCGCGGCGCCGCCGTGGTCTACCCCAAGGACGCGGGGCAGATCCTGGCCTTCGCCGACATCTTCCCCGGCGCCCGCGTCGTGGAAGCAGGCGTGGGCTCCGGCTCGCTCAGCAGCTTCCTGCTGCGCGCCATCGGCGACCAGGGCATGCTGCACTCCTACGAGCGCCGCGAGGACTTCGCCGAGATCGCCCAGCAGAACGTGGAGCGCTACTTCGGCGGCCCGCACCCCGCCTGGCAGCTCACCGTCGGCGACCTCCAGGACAACCTGTCCGACCTGGACGTGGACCGCGTCATCCTCGACATGCTCGCCCCCTGGGAGTGCCTGGAGGCCGTCTCCAAGGCCCTCGTGCCCGGCGGCATCCTGTGCTGCTACGTCGCGACCACCACCCAGCTCGCGCGGACCGTCGAGTCCATCCGCGAGATCGGCTCCTTCAACGAGCCGACCGCCTGGGAGACGATGCTCCGCAACTGGCACGTCGAGGGTCTGGCCGTCCGCCCCGACCACCGGATGATCGGCCACACCGGCTTCCTCCTCACCGCCCGCCGCCTCGCGGACGGCGTCGAGCCGCCGATGCGCCGACGCCGCCCTTCCAAGGGTGCCTACGGCGACGACTACACCGGCCCGAACGCCGACGGTGGCGGCGCGGCCGGCCGCTGAGCCGCACGCAAGGGCGGCCCTGTGCCGCACTCAACGCACGAACGCCGTGGCCGAGTTCCCGAAAGTCTCCGGGAACTCGGCCACGGCGTCTTCGTTCTGACGTACCGACACCCCGCCGGACTCTCCCGTGTGACCGGGCGAACGAACTGTCGACCCCGCCGTTCCCCCGCACCGTGCCGTGTGGCAGCATGCAGGCCACCCCCACCGGCACAGCCCTCACAGGAGACACTCCTAGTGCAGCACTCCGCCGTCCCGGAACTGGAACTGGCACACACGAACACCCGCCCCATCCACTGGGTCGCCACCGCCACGGCTCTCGCCGGTGTCGTGGCCCTCTCCTCGGGCCTGCAGCCCGACTCCGCGCACGCCGCCCAGGCCGCCGGCCCGCAGACCAAGTCCGCGCCCGCCGCCGCGGCCCCCGCGACCACAGGAGTTGCCTTCCCCCTCGACTGCGGCCCCGTGAAGGCCGTCGTACAGAAGAAGGCATCCGGAGACCTCGACGGCGACGGCCGGCCGGAGACGGTCGCCGTGGTCCACTGCGACGCGGGCATGGGCACCCCGCCCGACGGCGTCTACGTCCTCACCCAGGGCGCCGGAGCCGCCAAGCCGCGCGTCGTCGCCACCCTGGTCGCCCCGAAGGCCCGCGAGACCGTCACCACCTTCGCCGTACGCGACGGCGCGGTCCTCGCGACACTGCTCGGCTACTCGACGGCGGACGTGCCCAGTTGCTGCCCCGACGTGAAAGAAACCGCCAAGTGGCAGTGGCAGAACGGCAAGTTCGTCCGCTCCATCCCCGGCAACGCCCAGAACGTCTGACGACGACCCGCTGAATCTCAGGCCGCGTCGGGCCCGTACACCTCGACCCGGTCCGCGACCCGGCGCACATGGATGCAGTCACCGGGGCACTCCTTGGCGGAGTCCACGACATCGACCAACAGCGGCAGCGGTACGAGCGTGGTGGCGCCCTTGTCCTGCAACAGCTCGTCGTCCGGGCTCTTCACATAGGCCAGACCGTCGATGTCCAGCTCGAAGACCTCGGGGGCGTACTGGACGCAGATCCCGTCGCCGGTACAGAGGTCCTGGTCGATCCAGACCTCCAGCGCCTCGCCGTCGGCCGCGGCCTCGTCCTGCACGGTGATGTCTCCTGTTTCCGCCGGGTGTTGAACATCTTCGACCCTACCTCCGACCGCCCGAACGACCTTTCTCCGCGATCTCAGGTTTTACGCCACCCCATGACGGACACTGTCCGCATGGACACTCTCCGTCAGGAGCACCATGGCCGGTTTCCACCGGGCGTCGAGCCCGCCCGCACGGCAACTCACGTCCGCCGTGAAGGTTTTTGACCAACCCGGCCTTGGAACAGTCCGCTTCTGAATCACGTTGAGTGGGTATCCACACGGCGTGAGGGAGAGCGCTGGGTGACCGACGACACACCTTGACAGTCTTTGTGATCTAGGGGTTTCAATCGACACCCACCCAGGTAGGGTCTGGAAGCGTCCAGCTCCCCTTGGAGGAGGTGAGGACCGTGGCAGCCCACGACGACGACATGAACCGCGGCATCCGCCCGGGACGAGGGTCCGACGACCCGTCCGGGCAGATTGCCTACCTTGAGCAGGAGATCGCCGTCCTGCGACGTAAGCTCGCCGACTCTCCGCGACACACGAGGATTCTCGAAGAGCGGATCGTCGAGCTGCAGACCAATCTGGCCGGGGTGTCCGCCCAGAACGAGCGACTCGCCAACACGCTCCGTGAGGCCCGCGACCAGATCGTGGCCCTCAAGGAAGAAGTCGACCGGCTCGCACAGCCGCCGGCCGGCTTCGGTGTCTTCCTCGTGGCCAACGAGGACGGCACAGCGGACATCTTCACCGGCGGTCGCAAACTCCGGGTGAACGTCAGCCCAAGCGTGGAACTCGAAGAGCTCCGCCGCGGCCAGGAAGTAATGCTCAACGAAGCGCTCAACGTGGTCGAGGCCATGGAGTACGAGAGCGTCGGCGACATCGTCACCCTCAAGGAGATCCTCGAGGACGGCGAACGCGCCCTCGTGCAGGGGCACACCGACGAGGAACGGGTGGTACGGCTCGCCGAGCCGCTCCTGGACGTCGTCATCCGCCCCGGCGATGCCCTGCTGCTGGAACCTCGTTCCGGCTATGTCTACGAGGTCGTACCGAAGAGCGAGGTCGAGGAACTCGTCCTCGAAGAGGTCCCCGACATCGGCTACGAGCAGATCGGCGGTCTGGGCGGCCAGATCGAGATGATCCGCGACGCGGTCGAACTGCCGTACCTCTACCCCGACCTCTTCAAGGAGCACGAACTGCGGCCGCCCAAGGGTGTCCTGCTGTACGGGCCCCCCGGATGCGGCAAGACGCTCATCGCCAAGGCCGTCGCCAACTCGCTGGCCAAAAAGGTCGCCGAGGTCACCGGCCAGGCCACCGGCAAGAGCTTCTTCCTCAACATCAAGGGCCCCGAGCTCCTCAACAAGTACGTCGGTGAGACCGAGCGGCAGATCCGCCTCGTCTTTCAGCGTGCACGTGAGAAGGCCAGCGAGGGCACTCCCGTCATCGTCTTCTTCGACGAGATGGAGTCCCTCTTCCGCACCCGTGGTTCCGGTGTCAGCTCGGACGTGGAGAACACCATCGTCCCCCAGCTGCTCGCCGAGATCGACGGCGTGGAAGGCCTGCAGAACGTGGTCGTCATCGGCGCCTCGAACCGCGAGGACATGATCGACCCCGCCATCCTGCGCCCGGGCCGCCTGGACGTGAAGATCAAGATCGAGCGTCCCGACGCCGAGGCCGCCAAGGACATCTTCGCCAAGTACCTCACCGAGCGCCTCCCGCTCCACCCCGACGACGTCGGCGAGCCCAGTGGC
>Ga0307517_10005284_pt1 | contig 19513 bp, 19 predicted proteins | sample 23_EM_MG_FD_194515 | JGI IMG/M metagenome (GOLD analysis project Ga0307517, IMG submission 194515) | Populus trichocarpa ectomycorrhiza microbial communities from riparian zone in the Pacific Northwest, United States - 23_EM | ecosystem: Host-associated > Plants > Roots > Unclassified | place... | reverse complement strand
CTCAGCCCACATTGTTAGAAGAGGTAGGTCACGGAATTATAAGACTATCTTGGATATACTTGTTCATGCCCGCGGAACCCTTCCTGGTCAGAGAAGTGCACGCTTTCCTTTATAAAATTTGTTAATTTTGCACATGAGTTGTTTGGAGTCTGGCGAACAGTACTAGTAGCCGATGAAGGCGATAATATTACATGAAAATAACCCCGCACTTTAAAACTGCAATTGGTGCACAGTAGGAAACCTGAAAATATTATAGTTGTTATGTATTAGAATAACCGGTGTAAGACATCTTTGCTGTTCAGAAAGTGACGGCGGGCAGTATTAGAGTTGATGGAAGCAAATAGTGAGCCCTAATTGATCGTGAAAGTTCGAAGAATATGGTGAGCAGTAACTTTTGTTCTGGATTCGGAATGATTTACGGAGATGTCCCATGATTATGTTTTTCCCTTTGTGACCACGGGAGTAGGTAGAGGAATGGAGACATACATGGAGGGAAGTGGACAAGGGTGGGAAGAGATGGAGGGATCTAGATGATCTATCACATTTTGTTAAACCCTTCTTTTTACTCGTTAGTTTTAGGATGATGTGGATGGAATCCCTGAGAGCTCAAGATTTAATATCTTTATTTAAACTATATAAGTTGGGAGAAATGCTAGGTGTTTTGTCGATCCTCATGGACACCTTAGCACTACTAGAAGGATTTGGTGGATTCTGGAAGTTATAGGAGTATTACAGATCATTCGGGAGTGCAGTGGACTGTTCCAGTGCTTTAGTGTTTTACGGAGGAGGTTCTACTAATGTGTCTTTCCCTTCTTGTCATGCGAGTGGGCGGAGGAACTTAGATATAGAGATAGGTGTGGTGATCCATGAAAGGATCAGGATACGCTAATTTCTCTCTCTCTCTCACACATTTATACACCCGTCTTTACCCTTAGTTGGGTTTTAGCAGAGTATGGATGAAGCTGTAGAAGCTATCACAATCCCCCTGCCCTTCCAACATAGTGCCCAAGTCCGCAACGAGTTCTCTCAATCTTCCACGACTGCCTACCTATTTGCCCACAACGCTCGGAGGGGAGGGGGGGGGGGTTATTCCAGGTTATAAAACATAACCTTTATCTCAGTAGAGACATGTATGAGAGAAACAGAAATAGCTTTCCGATTCTTACTAACCCCCCAGAGTCAGAAACACCCCACTACCAATCTCCCCCAAATTTGTTCCAATAACAGCCTCTTTGCCTCAACCATGTCAGTAGCAAATGTCACATCTCCCCAAGTTCTAACTTATGGCACATCACAAATCTCGCACTTCTATAGACACCATCCTAGAGTACCTCCCCTAAGATCGGCCAGCTTCATCTATAGGTAAACTCACCAAGCCTTATCGAAAACCCTGTCGAAAACCCTACACATCACCTAACTGAAAGCATCACAGCAGAGTCCCGCCCGATGCCAATAAAGTCCGGAGAGCCCTTTCTAGAACTTCTTACCAGGTTCTGTGAATATAAGCAGCTTGGTTTTTTGATATTCGGTATGACTTCCAAGTCTAGTACAGTGCCCCTATACCGTGGCGGAGGGCGGTACCACTGTAGATCACTACCTCTTCCTCCATAAGCAATCCCATCTTTATATCAATCCGGAGGTTAGTCAAAAAACCAAATTACGTTTCTACTGGGAACTAACCTAAGTAGTAATTCAAAAAACCCTTTATCATGTTGGTAGTTTTCTAGAGTCTAGGATAATTCAGGAGCTAAGGTTTTCTATTAAGGAAAGTAAGTGCGGTAGTAGAGTAATCCTAGACGTTCCTCGTAGCACACAGTTTCTGAAACACAAACAGAACCAGTATGGTTATTACATGTGCAAAAAAAAAGGGCCTTAACTCTGCTCTAGTCCGCTATTACCACCAAGCAGGCGGCTTAGCTGTCAATTATTCTCCTGGCTGGTTTGTATACTGCCATCACCGACTATCACTCGGCTAAATTTAGTGTTTCAATGCTACTCTTATGCCGCTCTGCGGCGTCAGAACGTTGCGCTGTATATTTTTTCTCACTGCTAGTATATCTAAACCATCGCTGCATCTACACTTCTAAGTGGAGGAAGGGGGAAACATTATATTGTAGAGAGGGGAGTAAATGGACAACACCGGGGGGGAAAAAAGATAAGAAAATTAAATGGGATGATAGAAATCTCGAGCTACACCAGCTTATCTCAACACAGTGGAATAGCCCTCCGCTAACGCTAAACTCTGGATTTTGAGCAGGAGCTCACGGATCCTAACTTGAATATAAGAAAGACCCGAATAGAAGGTAGGACGGGGTGTGATAACTATGTGCATCCCCACCGCGTGCGATTCCTTCTACCAAAAGAGCTTCAGTGGCAGGCTGGCTCTGGAACGAAAGGTAAGACAGCAAGCACGAGGGGGTGGTTTTGAATCTGGGAGGGTCGGGGTCGGGGGGCTTAGAGGGAGGCGATGGCGGCCATAAATGCGGTTATGGAACTGACACGGCCCTTCCGGAAATTGTATATAGGTTATCATTACGGGATGCGAAGGCGGCAAGGAGGGCAATGCTTCTTCAGGCTTAGCCTGTGCTATCGGTGGGAGATGTTGGAAATTGTAGTAGAGCTATCACTCCCGCGTGGCCATTTTCAGTAGCCCACCAGAGTGGTGTTTGGCCTTTGTTATCTGGCTCGCAGGGGTTGACGTTGTGGTGTTCAAGTAGTAATCTCACCACCCCCTCGTGCCCATTGCGGGCAGCCAGCAAGAATGGTGTTTGGCCGTGCCTATCTGGCCAGTCGTGGTAGATGTCATCCCGTTCGAGCAGTATTTTCACCACTCCCTCATGCCCATTGCGAGCAGCGCAATAGAATGGCGTTCGGCCGTCGATATCCGGGTTGCCGGGGAAGACGTTGTCCCGCCCGAGTAATATTTCCACCACTCCTTTGTGCCCATTGTGGGAAGCCCACCAGAGTGGCGTTCGGCCGTACTCATCCGGATCTTCGGGCCTGACGTCGTCCCGTCCAAGTAGCAGTTTCACTACTCCCTCGTACCCATCATGGGCAGCCGACCCCAATGGGGTTCGAGTCTCCTCATCCGGCTCATTGGGGTTGAGGTCGTCTCGTTCAAGTAGTAGCTTCACCACTCCCTCGTCTCCATTCCAAGAAGCCCACATGAGAGGTGTTTCGAGCATCCCATCTTGTGTGTTGGGGTTGACGTCGTCTCGCTCGAGCAGTATTTTTACAACTCCTGCGTGCCCATTGCGGGCAGCCCACCAGAGTGGGGTTCGGTCATCCTCATCCGGCTCGTCAGGGTTGACGTCGTCCCGTCCGAGTAGCAGTTTCACTACTCCCTCGTACCCATCACGGGCAGCTGACCCAAGTGGGGTTCGGCCCTGCTTATCCGGCTCGTCCGGGTAGAGGTCGTCTCGTTCAAGTAGTAGTTTCACCACTCTCTCATCTCCATTCCAAGAAGCCCATATGAGAGGTGTTTCGAGCATCCCATCTAGTATGTTGGGGTTGACGTCGCTTCGTTCGAGTAGCATTTTCACTACTCCCTCATGCCCATTGCGGGCAGCCCACCAAAGTGGAGTTCGTTCGCTCATATCCGGTCCATCGGAGAGGACGTCATGTCCGAGTAGCATTTTCACAACTCCCTCATGCCCATTACGAGCAGCCCACCAGAATGGGGTTCGGCCGCCCTCATCCACCTCGTCGGGATTGACGTCGTCTCGTCTGAGCAGCATCTCCACAACTCCCTCATGTCCCTCGTAAGCGGCCCGCAACAGTGCTGTCTGGCCGCGCCTATCTGGCCAGTTAGCGCAGATGTCGCCCCGTTCGAGCAAAATTCTCACTACTCGCTCGCGCCCTCTGTGGGCAGCCCACCAGAGTGGGGTTCGACCGTCCTCATCCGGCTTGTCGGGATCGATGTCGTCCCGGCCGAGCAGTATTTTCACCACGCCCTCGTGCCCATTCCCAGCAGCCCACGCGAGAGGTGGACCACTCATGCTGTCTTCTTGGTTGATACGACAACCTCCACCTCTACCCACGCTACAATCTGGTCAATCCCAAAGATGGATGCGCAGTGCAGATCTTAGCGAAACGGATATGGAAGTTTACACGGTTTCTGTGCTTTCGAGAGGATTTAGTGGATGTGGGGTCACCGTAGTCGTCGTCAAAGAACTTCAGCGCAAGAAATTTCACGCGATCTGAAAGGTCCTCTTTTGCTGGATTCTCCAATATAGATAAAAGTATTCCGGAAAGGGTGTGTTGGAGGTCAAGAGGCAGGGCGCGTTGGAGATCGAGAAATGGTTGAGAGAGCTGACCCGCTGCCAATTCAGGACAACTTAAGCAGGTCCCTGCAATTGTTGAGTGAGGTGTACAAGTATCATACCAAAAAGCCCGGGATGGGTCTGGAGGTGCTCGGGAAGGGTGAAGTGGACTGCCGGTAACGCGACAGCGGAAGTCTCTTTGCCCACAACAAAACCCTTGGCAACCGGTCAACAACGTCCCAATTGAAGGATGTTTTGTTACGACAACCGGAACATGAAACATCCTTAATATCAGCAGAACAAGGGTACTCGGGGGTGAGGGGGAAAATATTGGGACAATCAGGGGGTGGGGGAATTACTCGAATTAGTAGATATCTTACTTTTATTGTTCCTTGATGCTCCTTCCAATGCATATGCACAAGCCCCTGGTACAAGTATCATACCCCTGCTTGTCCCAATACTTCACCACTACCCTAGGACGTACCGGTTCTCGGGAACACCCATACTCGGGTACCGGTATGGATGTGGGTGATCTGGCAGCCAGCGATTAGAGGTGTCAAAGCTTCCTGATCGCTTGAGCAATTTCGATGCCAAATTCATTCTTTTATTTCCTACGAGGGTCGCACTATGCAAGTAAGTTCAGACCTCTGGAATCCCTAGCCGTCCGATTACCCACGTCCATACCCTAATACAGGTACAGAGGAGTTCACAAGAGGTCGACTAGCCGCGGTGAAACAGGACACGGGAAATTGGATTATCAGATGATCTGGAAAGAGCGATCAGGTTATTGGACAGCTTAAAACAATACTTGTTGCATGATTCTGAGGGCCGGGCACAAAAGCTGAATTTTTGTAGTATGCAATAGTAGTTGTACTCATGAACACTACTCAATTACGAGCACTTATCATTAGTCACCATACCGGCTGTTACCAAATATAAGCCGTATCTACCCCCGGATCTCCATAGCAAACCAGAGCTGCTTCATCGGATTCACCTCTCCCAATGCCGACGCACCAACTTCTAAACACCTCATTTAAGAGCCATTCTCTTAAATTTTCCACTGGGCAGTCTTGGATGTCCCGAGGCCATGGCCAGGGTTCTAACTACTAGCGATAACCGCGTCAAGATTCTGAGGCCGGCCATAGGCAAAGATACTGTACACTTGTTCCAAAGGGCTACTGTCAGTGTTCAACGAGTTGGTATTATTACAGAAAAGTTGAGACATGCTCAGTTTTTCGCTCCTTAGCATGTGGTAGGGGGTGGGTGGTGAAGTCAGTCTACTGCTCGAATTGCCCGGGGCCGGAGAGAGGTGAGGTGTTTGGTGGGACCTTGTTGGACCTCGTGGGGTCCTCAAAGCCACCCAATCGATCTTCCCCAACTTTGTTCCCGCGGCGCCCTTTTTGAGCCTGCCCTATCAGTAGCAAGTACTACATCTCTCTAATTTCTATCATGTGGTGCAACACAAAAATCGCATTACAAAGGACAAACACCCTAGGGCACCTCCGGTGGAACCAGCTAGCCCGGTATCATATATATACAAGTGTACCAAGCATTACGAACGAATCCACAGAAAAACACACATATCACATTATTTCAAGCAGCAGCATAGTTCTTCGTGGTGTCCGTGTATGCCTAAAAGCTCTCCACACACACCCTATACTAGGTTCTGCGAATATAAGGACCCTACTCTTGATATCTACCAGGGCCGCAAAGTATGGTAGTTTAACAGTACAACGCAGTGCGGTATCATTTACCCTAAACTACTACATCCCCCCAACAATGGAGAAATTTCTCCAAAACCAGACACCGCTCTTCGGCGAATCCCAGGCATAATTCAAAGAGCCATTGAATATGCTGACGAACAGTCCCCAATCAAGGACTACAATAATCCAAGATCCAGGGTTTACCACTCAACTAACTGACGATACTGCAGAGTAAATCTCCGGCGACACTCTTAGTACTCTATACCCAAAAACACAAACAAAACTACTCGGATTAGTACGATAGGTGCAAAGAAAAAAGGGAAGAGAAAAAAACTCAGCTCTTCTCCAGCATGTTTACGGAAACTACCACCATTGGCCTCTGTGATCTCCAAGCAGGTGAGTTGTCACCACTATTTCCTTTCTTGTTTCGTAATACCATCACAGGTTATCACTCGCCTCCTTTAGTATTCGAAGGGTAGTTCTACATAGTCTGTTACGAAATAGCATGTTACGGCGCTGCAACCTGCAGTGGACCTACTAGAGGGTGTTAGCAAGGTCGATGTGAAAATACATATCTGGTCTCAATAATGATGTACGGCGGGGCTACACTTAACCCAGAGAAGTGGAAAGAAAACTCGTTTCAGGTTCTTAAATATACGATTAGCCCCCGGCATCCCCGATAAAGGCTTGGTGGACCCAATTTGGCTCCTGAGTAGCGCCCCCCCTGCACACCATCTTCCTCATATGCTACCAACGCCTCATGACTTTTTCTTCAACCATCATCCAATCTACCTGCAGACGTCTAAAGTCCTCTTGCTGTAAGGAACTCAAATTCCCAGCACCCTCTGCAACACGAATTCCGGTAGTAAAAGATACTCTTCGCCGGCATCGGACATTATAGTTTGAGGTACCCTTTTCCGGTATCGCTCCTTACCCCTGTAAGTTGCAGTACTATACGACAATATCGTAACCTAGGCAGTATTCGAGCACTACTGCCCTAAGGCACCGTGGGGTTTCTTGTTTGTCTCGGAAGATCGTATGGGTTCGTGGGTCCCGAACTGAATGTGAACAGAATGCCATAAGAAGAAAACTTATCGTGGGCAGGAAGGAGACTCTGGCAAGATGGAGTATCCCAACTCGCTGGTAAGCCGATATTGCGCAGCACGCTTATCAAGTTATGGTAGAATACATAATATACTCGGAGAACTCGTTATTTGTTGGAAATTACTTGTAGCTATTCGGCATCGCCAAGTGCGAGCTCCGTCATTTCATGAGGTCTGGAGGTTTGGCAATGCTCCCGTCGGTGAATCTGTCGGATGCAGCAAGCTGCAGCGCTGAATGTAGGGGGTCTTGTGGACTGCGTACTGAGCAGGGGATCTTGACTATAGAGTTCTCCTGCGAGGGGAGTATTGCAGAGAATGTTCCTTTATTTGGTAATTGTGGAAGCAATCAAGGGAGTGGGGACATGCGTGGAGGAAAGCGGATGCATGGTGATCCATGGAAGGGCAAAGATGATTTTATTATGCTTCATAAATGCTCCTGTCTTTGCCTTTAGTTTGGTGAGCGGCGGACACCAGAGAACTAAGCTGTGAGCTGTCCACACTCTTTTGCTATTTAGGATCGTATTTGATCATGTGTAATATCACCCACTGGGCTACCGTGGGTGGGTAGGGATATCGAACGTTCGGGCTACACACTTGGGGTCAAAAGGAGCAGAGATAACAGTTTTTGAGCCTTGTTCATGGAAGCAACCTCCATATTGGATTCTGGAGACTAGGTTGAGGGTGGGGGACGGGAGAAAGCATACCGGAATAGGCAGGGCACTGCTCTCTGGAATCGCAGGCCATGTTGGTGATGGGCATCCAAGGCGATGAAGAGGGGGTTGACTGCACAGCAGGTTTTTGGAGTTTATACGGTAATCATCCGTGATGACCGAGACTGAAAAATGCGAACAGCCCTCCAAGTCCACTATGCAGCTCAGGCCTGGAAGGCGTCCCCGATAAGCAGGATCTTCATTAAATCATGTCCGCAGCGGAAACTAGTCACCGCCATACCCCAGCCGATAACTAGCTGTTACGCCGCCCTGTATGGGCGTCAGAAATACTTGCACTGTGCATTTATTTCCCTTCATATCTAGACACCAGGAAAGGGGAAACAATAGATTGTAGAAAAATAAGTGAACAATGAAAAAACGAAATAATAAAAGTAAATATGATGAGAATTTCAGGCCACTGCCACACTAGATTATTTCAATACAGTAGAGATACCCCTCCACTCACGCTGAATTCCAGATTTGAAACGGAAGCTCACAGATCCTGACTTGACTCCATAAGGAAAACCCGGGTATGAAGTTGAGTGAGAATGGGGCAGATGCGTGCATTGCCATCGGGTATGATTTCCTTCCACGGAAAAAAGAAAATTTAAGCAGTGTTTCTGTGGCGGGATGATTCGGGGAAGAAAGGTAGGGCGGCAATTGCGACAGGGCAATGTTTTGAGCTATACGGGAAGGTGGGGCGGGGATGAGGGAAGGGGGGTAGTGGCGACGATAAATACGTTCAAGTAACTATTGCGGCCCCTGCGGAAATAGCACATAGGTTATTGGTAGGTATTCGGAGGTGCTGGGGACGGCGATGTCATCCTGGGCTTAGGCTGAGCTGTTGGCGGCAGGTGTTGGAGGTCGTAGTAGAGCTACCACTCCCACATGGCCATTTTTGGCAGCCCACAACAAGGATGTTCGGCCTTGACTATCTGGTTTGTCAGTGCTGGCCTCGTCCCGCTCGAGCAGTATTTTCACAATTCCCTCTTTCCCGTGGTAAGCAGCCCGCAACAGGGGTGCTTGACCGTTCATGTCCGGTTTGTTGGGGCTGACGTCGTCTCGTGCGAGTAGAATTTTCGCAATTTCCTCGTTCTCAAGGCCAATAGCCCACCAGAGTGGCGTTCGGCCGTCCTCATCCGGTTTGTCGGGGTCGATGTCTTCCCGTCCGAGTAGCGTTTTCACAACTCTCTCGCGCTGATTCCGAACAGCCCATAGGAGAGGTGTTCTGCCGCCCTCATCTAGTTTGTTAGGGTCGATGTCGCCTCGTCCGAGTAGCATTTTGGCAATCCCAGCATGCCCGGTGCGAGCAGTTAACAACAGTGGCGTTTGGCCGCCATCACCTGGCTTGTCCGGGTCGGTGTCACCTCGTCCGAGTAGCGCCTCCACAACTCCCTCATGCCCGTTATAAGCAGCCCAGGTGAGAGGTGTTTCGCCTCGCTCATCCGGCTTATTTGGGTTGACATCGTCTCGTCCAAGTAGCATTTTCACAACCCCCTGCTGCCCATAGCGGACAGCCCGCAACAATGGAGTTTGGCCGGCCTCACCCGGCTTATTAGGGTCGATATCGTCCCTGCCAAGTAGTATTTTCACCACCCCCTCGTGTCCATTCCCCGCAGCCCATGCGAGAGGTGTATCGCCCATGCTGGCTCTCTTGCCGATGTCCAACCTTCTACCTCTACCGAACACGCTACAATCTCACCAACTTCAAAGACGGATGCGTGGTGTAGGCCGATGGAAGCCTTATCGAAATCATATGGTAAACATATGGCTTCTGTGCTGTCAAGATGATTTTGGTGAATATGAGGCTGCAGTCGCCAAATAACTTCAGAGTAAGCAATTTCGCGCGATCTAAAGGGACCGGTTTTGCACGGATTTCCCAAAGCAGGGGAGAATATTTGGGAAACTGTATCTGTCGGGGGTCGAGTGGGAGGGTGCGTCGGAGACGGAGAAAGGGTGTGTGTTGGAGATCAGGGGCGGGAGTGGCTGGGGGGGCAGGTCCCTGCAATTGTTGAAAGAGCTGTGCCACAAGGCTCGGGATGTCAACAAGTCCTTACAGCCGGATACTGGCCACCTCCTTGGCAACGGTCTCCATCTCTTTGCTGTTTTCAAGAGTATCCGGATGCCTTGGTGCTTGCGGCTGGAAAATCCAGGTGTAACTTGGACGTCTTGGCACCCAGGCACCCGGGCGCTTTTGAAAACCTCAAACATGGCAACAGTACCTGAGCCTATCAGTATACGCTGATTTCGTCGCCCCGTACAAGTGCAAAAGACAGGTAAAATAGTCACAGAACTGAAGGGCTGCCCCCTCCGTCTCCGCCAAATGGGCCCTCGGTGACCACAGCTGGAAGGTCCCTATTGAATGGATGCCGCTGCCTTGAATGTTGAGATTTAGTGACCTGATCCTGTGCTGGGGCGTGGCGCAGGCTGTGAGAGGGAGTTCGAGTGCGGCTCTGCAAAGTTGCTATCCCTCTTACACTAACGACCACAGCAGCTATTACTGGAGGAAAAGGGAAACCATAAATTTTAGAAAAATAAATGACCAGCGACCAAAGGGAGCAAAGAAAGTAGGGAGAAGCAAAAATAAAAATAGGAGTACGGTAGCTACTGTATGTATCGTGGAAATTTCAAATCACGCTAGCCCGTCCGAATACAGTAGAAGTAGCGCCCCATCCACACTAAACTCTACTTCGGGGAGTAACTTGGGTTTTACAAATAGCGCTCAAATCCCAACTCGGCTCCTAGGGCAAAATCCAGGGTGGGTATATATGTGACGGGCAGAGTACGTTATATGCATCCGAATCGCCTATGGTTTCTTTCCTCCAAAGAAATGATGATTTAAACGAAGTTTATAAGGAAGGCTTAGGCTAGGAGGAAAGCTAAGACGGCAACTACCATATCCGCCAAACTAGCCACAATCCCGTCAAGTCCAGAGATAGATGCAGAGTGGGGCTATTGAGAGGGGAAAGTTTATGGAAATTAATATGGTAAAGGTGTGACTTCTCCGCCTTCGAAAGGACATAAGTGGATAACTTAGGTGGTTATTGTGGTCGTCGGATAACCTTGGCGCAAATAATTCTGCGCGATCTGGCAGCTTCCTCTTTGCATGCATTCCCGTGGAGGGTATCCGAGAAATAGTGTTCCACGAAGATTGTGGAAAGGATTAGTCGAAAGAACCTTGCCCTGCTGCGAATTCAGATAACCTAGCCAGGCTGCTGCCATTGTCGGGTGAGCTATACGCCGGAGCTCGATGTGAGCCCCGAGGTGCACCGGGGCGAATATACGCTCACATTCCTAGTAAGCCCCAGCACCTAAAAACATATTTTGTCCCCCTGGTATGGTATATTCTCGAAGGGTAAAGTGAACCAGCCGAACAGCGGACTCCTCCTTGCCTACCGCAACAAGTCCTTGGTAGCAGGTTAGCATCAATTTCCCCCCGAATTTGTTCCCACAACGCCCTCTTTGCACCTGTCATATCGGTAGCTGATAGTTACCACCCCTGTCTGGGTTCCATCTCATGGCACGGCACAAATGTTGCACTACGATGGCTGAACACCCTAGAGTACCTCCGGCAGAATCAGCTGGCTTGATGCTCGAGTATATATACTCGGATACAAGCATATCGGGCCTTATGAGTGAACCCTCCGGGCGATCCGCATACCACCTAAAGTGGCATAGCATAGTTCTTTGTGATGTCGATACACACCCGAAAGCTCTTCCCACCCCCCGTACTACGGTAGGTTCTGTGGATAGACCCGGATTATGATATCCACAGAGGCCGCCAAGGACTGTAGTCGCATAGCACAACGCAGTGGGATATCACGGTTGGTTCCTGCATTTCCATGAATTACGTAATCTCCCCAACCAAAGAGAAATTTCTGGAGACCAAATACCCGCGAACCCCACCGAGCCATCGAATATGCCACCGAGCCATCCCCGATTAGGACCTAATTTAGGATCCAAGATTTGCCACCCAACTACAGTAACCGAGACTGCAAAGTGGATCTCTCGTGACGCTCTTATCCTGTGCCCCTGGGTGGGGTGTAATAGCTATGCCAAGCCCCGATCGCTCCCTACCTTTGGTCCTTTGTTCCTTTACATTACTTTAGAGCGACGACGGCGCCCCGCACAGGAGATTACGGTACTTGAGCCTGCTCAGCATAGTCCAGTTATACTTTCCTTGTTTTCTGAAAGGTTCAGAGCTTTGGCAATGCTTCCCCCTAAATGGACCGCATCAAGAGCCGGAGTCTCCACTCTAGAATTCTTTTGTAAGGGGGTCATCATGATTGCGTAGAATTCTTTTATTCTTTCGTTAAATGCTGACGATGCAGGTTTATCTAACGCCCGCGCAAAAGTGTGTGATGGCTAGTTAACCGAGTACGGTAAGGTACCGTAGTGTAGTGACTACCCGCTGTGAACATGATTTAATGAAGACCCTGCATATCTGGAAAGCCCTCCAGGCTTGGGCTTGAAAGCGGAATTGGAGGGCTATCTGCGCTTTTTAGACTCTGCCATCAGGGACCATTGCTATAGACTCAGCCAAACATTCTTCTCAAGTGCCTATCACCTGCCTGGCGTGTGATTCCTGAGAGCAGTAACAAACCTATTCCGGTACACTTTCTCTCATTCTCGGCACTCAACCTGGCCTCTAGAATGCATCACGAAGGTTGATTTTATGGGTAGGACTCAAAAACTATTGTCATGATCTCTACTTCTCTTGGCACCAGGTGTGTGGCGCGGGGGCCCGGCGCGGGGGCCCGGCGTTTCCACTCATATGCAACTGGTATTATAGCTACCGGTGGGTGAATAATGTTGCGTATGGCCAAATACGGCACCGGGTGGTAGGGGGTCTGGATAGCCCGCGACTTAGTTCTCTGATGCCTGTCACTCTCTAAACTAAGGGTAAAGATAGGTGTATATATGGAATAAAATGAAAGCATCCTTGTCCTTCCAGGGGTCACTATCCATATCCATTTTCCTCCATGCATGTATATCTCCCCTCCCCTTAACCCCAAACTCTAAACACTTATCGAATCTACACTTCAGGGAGAAGGGAAGGGAAACGATAAATTGTAGGAAAAATAAGCGACAATAAAGTAAATATTATGGAAATTTCAGGCTACACTGGCTTATTCCGGTGCAGTAGAGATACCAGTACCCCTCCACTCACGCTAAATCCTAGATTTAAAACGGTGGCCGACAAATCCTGACCTGACTCTATAAGAAGAATCCGAAAGGGGGGTTGGGGGGGCATGTGACAGATGTGTACATTCCGATCGGGTATGGTTTGGTTCAGAGGAAGAAGAAATTTGAAGTAGTCTTTCTGTGACGGTTGACTCGAGGAGGAAGTGCAAGACGGTAATTACAACAGGATAGTGGCTTAAGCTGTAGGAGAAGGCTAGGTAGGGGTGGGAGGAGGGAGGAGGTGGCGGCGACAAACACGCTTGTGGCTGATGCGGTCCTTGCGAAAAAGACACCAAGTTATTGGAATGGTGTTCGGATGCTGTAAGGAGGGCGATGCCTCCTCGGGCTTAGGCCGGGCTGTGGGTGGCAGATATTGGGGGCTGTAGTAGAGATATCACTCCCGCATGGCCATTCTCGGTAGCGAACAACAGGGGTGTTCGGCCCTGGCTATCTAGCATGTCGGGATCGGTGTCACCCCGGCCGAGTAGCAATCTCACCACTGACTCGTGCCCATTGCATGCAGCCCACAGAAGAGGTGTTTTGCCGTCCTCATCAGGTTTGTTGGGGTTGACGTCGTCTCGTTCGAGTAACGTTTTCACAACCCCCTCATGCCCTTTGCGAGCAGCCCACCAGAGTGGTGTTTCGCCGTACTTATTTGGGTGGTTGGGGTTGACGTCGTCCCGTCCGAGTAACGCTTTCACAACTCCCTCGCGCCCCTTGAAGGCAGCATACCAGAGTGGTGTTTGCTCGTATCTATCTGGCTCGTTGGGGTTGACGTCGTTTCGCCCGAGTAGCATTTTCACAACTCCCTCGTGCCCATTGAAGATAGCATACCAGAGTGGTGTTTGCTCGTATCTATCTAGCTCGTTGGGGTTAACGTCATCTCGCCCAAGTAGCATTTTCACAGCTCCCTCATGTCCATTTTGGGCAGCCCAGAGCAGTGGCGTTCGGCCGTCCTCACCCGGCTTATCAGGGTCGATATCATGCCTGCCGAGTAGTAGTTCCACCACTCCATCGCGCCCATTCCCTGCAGCCCATCCGAGAGGTGTATCGCCCATGCTGGCTCTCTTGTTCATATCGCAGCCTTCCACCTCCACCAAACACACTACAATCCTATCAATCCCAAAGATGGATGCGCGGTATAGGCCGTTGAGCAGGGAAACCTTATCGAAATCAACACGGTAAAAATACAGCTCCTATGCCCTCGAGATGATTTTTAGTGGGTACGGGGTTGTCGTTGTCGTCAAATAATTTCAGAGCGAGCAACCTCGTGCAATCCGAGAGGTCCGGTTTTGCGTGGATTCTTCAATACGGAGAAAATATTCGAGGGACTGTACGATATGTGTTGGAGGAGGGCGCGTCAGAGATGGAGAAAGGGTACGCGTCGGGGTTGGCGGCGGAGGTAGTCGAAAGACCTTTGACCTGCTGCGAATTCAGGCGACTAAGTAGGTTCCTGCAACTGTCGAGCGAGCTGTACCAACGAGCTCCGGACGAGGGCGGAGGTGCTTGCGGGGGGGGGGGGTTAACTGCGGGGTGGAAGCCTCCTTGTCAGGGGTAGCAAGTCCTTAACAAGAGGATAGCAAGGTGTGGCTGTTGAGATTCGGTGCCATGACCCTAAAGTGTGGCACAGCTCATCAGAGCCGCCAGACCAAGCGTCGCTCCCTCCCAGCCCTGTCGCCTCACACATCCACAATCTGGCAGGGAGAAATGGGGAAACAATATTATAGAAGTTACGCCGCTTTTCATGAGTGTCAGAAACGTTTGAATTGTGTATTTTTCCCACCATATATCTAACTTAGACACCCGTCGTACTTGTAACAATAAATTCTAGAGAGAAAAATAAACAACTAAACCACACTAGCTTATTTCAATACAGTAAAGACACCCCTCCACTCATGCTAAATGCTAGATTTGAAATAGGAGCTCGCAAATCTTGACTTGACTCCATAAGAAGAATCTGAAAGGGGGATTGGGTGGGTATGTGACAGATGCGTGCATTCCCATTAGGTATTATTTGCTTCAGGGGGGGGGGATTGTAAGCAGTGTTTCCGTGCAGCTGACTTGGGAGGAAGTGCAAGACGGTATTTATAACAAGGTAGTATCTTAAGCTGTGGGGGAAGATTAGCGGGAGTGAGAGGACGGAGGTGGTGGCGGCGACAAACACACTTGTGGTTGGCGCAGTCCTTGCGAAAATGGCACACAGGTTATTGGAATGGGGTTTGAATGCCGTAAAGAGGGCGATGCCTCCTCAGGCTTAGGCCGGGCTGTGGGTGGCAGATATTGGGGGCTGTAGTAGAGATATCACTCCCGCGTGGCCATTCTCGGTAGCCCACAACAGGGGTGTTCGGCCCTGGCGATCTGGCATGTCGGGATCGATGTCACCCCGGCCGAGTAGTAACCTCACCACTGCCTCACGCCCAGTGCAAGCAGCTGACATGAGAGGTGTTTCGCCATACATATCTGGTCTGTTGGGGTTGACGTCGTCTCGTCCGAGTAGCATTTTCACAACTCCCTCGTGCCCATTGTAGGCAGCCCACAAGAGTGGAGCTTGGCCATCCTGGTTTGGCTTGTCGGGGTTGATGTCGTCTCGTCCGAGTAACGCTTTCACAACTCCCTCGTGCCCATTGTAGGCAGCAAGCCAGAGTGGTGTTTGGCCGTATCTATCTGGCTCGTTGGGGTTGACGTCATCTCGCCCAAGGAGCATTTTCACAGCTCCCTCATGACCGTTGGAAGCAGCCCGCGACAGTGGTGTTTGGCCGGCCTTATCCGGCTTATCAGGGTCGATATCATGCCTGCCGAGTAGTAGTTTCACTACTCCATCGTGCCCATTCCCTGCGGCCCATCCGAGAGGTGTATCGCCCATGCTGACTCTCTTGTTCATGTCACAACCTTCCACCTCCACCAAATACGCTACAACCCCATCAACCCCATCAATCCCAAAGATGGATGCGCGGTATAGGCCGCTGAGCAGGAAAACCTTATCGAAATCGATATGGAAAAGATACGGCTCCTGTGCCCTCGAGATATTAGTGGATATAAGGTTGTCGTTGTCGTCGAGTAACTTCGGGGCGAGCAACCTCGTGCAATCCGGGAGGTCCGGTTTTGCGTGGATTCCTCAATACGGAGAAAGTATTCGGGAGACTGTACGTGTTGGAGAAGGAGGGTGTGTTGGAGATGGAGAAAGGGTGAGCGTTGGGGGTTGGGCGCGGGGGTAGTCGAGAGACCTTTGACCTGCCGTGAATTTAGGCGACTACCGTAAACAGGTTCCTGCAACTGTCGAGTGAGCTGTGGCAATGAACTCCGGACGAGGATGGTTGCGAATAGGAAGCGGGTAACTGTGCGGTGGAAGCCTCCTTGTCGGGGGCAGCAAGTCCTTAACAAGAGGACAGCAAGGAATCGTACTGTACCTGTTGAAGGGATAGTGTCTGGTGTGGTTGTTGAGATTTCGACCCTAAGAGTGTGGCACAGCTCATCAGAGTTCAAGCATTGCTTAGCAGAGCCGCCATGCCAAGCCTCGTTCTCTTCCCGCCTTGTCGCCTCACACGTCCACACTTCGGCGGGGAGAAAGGGGGAAACAATACTCGTAGACTAAATTTCTGGAGTGGATCGAAACGAAATGGCGAAACGCTAACAGTTCTCTCACTAAAACGATCGTACACTCAGGAGCGGGAAAGTTCACTTCATTCAATGACAACAAACTATGATAAACAACCAGCTAACGGCGAAACAGGAACATATATCAACCACAATTACATCCTATTCCCCCATGACGCCCATGCTATTCCATGTGAGTCTCCCCTACCCTCGTGCATTCTCCCGGGCTAACTAAAGGAAAACAAACACTCTTCTGCCTCCGGGCTTCCAGCTCCTTCACGCTGGCCCTATAGCGTTCCCGGTTTTCTCCCGACATTCCCGCCGGCTTCACGGGTCCAAAACTCTCGTGCATTCCTGCATTCGAAATGCTTTCCACAAGCACATATGCCCGAAACCAAAAAAATCGCATTCCCGATTCCTAAGCGCATTTCCGAAGCCACAAACAAGCGTGTCCCCGGAGGCTATCTAGACAACAAAGGAGGTATCGGGAGGGCATGCCGAGCAGCAAGATATGGTTTCCAACATAAATTCTTGAAAAAGTAAATGACCAAGAACCAAAAAAAATAAGAGTATAATGGCATGATTGAAACTTCAAACCACCCTAACTTATCTCTCAATACAGTAGAAGTGCCATAGCTCTCCATTCGCACTAAACTCTCAAGCGCACGTGTATGAGTTGATTTTAAACCGGGGCTCGCGAATCTCAGGCTTGATCCCGGGGGGAAGATACGGGTAGAGTGCGTAATGGGCATGTGATGGCTTTGTGCATCCCAATTGCCTATGACTTCCTTCCCCTAACAAACTAAATTTAAGCTATGTTTTTATGGTAGGCTTAGTCTCGGGGGGGGGGACATGCCGGGCAATTACTTCAATGTAGTGTTTTAAGCTATGGAAGAGGGCGGGAGGGTGAGAAGAGGGGGGCAGTGGCAACGACAAACACATCTTTAGGTTTGTTGCGGTCATGGTAGCAGTGGCATAGAGGTTATCAGTAAGGCACCCAGAGGTGGTAAGGAAAATGGTATGCCCTCAGACTTAGACCGTGCTGTGGATGGATATTTTGGAGGCTGCAGTAGAGTTCTCATTCCTCCATGGCCATTTTCAGCAGCATACTAGGGTGCCATCATCTGGTGTATCGGAGTTAACGTCTTGCCATTCAAGTAGTAGTTTCACCACTCCCTTGTGCTCATTCCGAGAAGCCTATGCGAGAGCTGCATCACCTGTACAGTCCTTTTATTTGTTATCACAACTTTCCACCTCCGCAAAACCGGCTGCAATCTCATCAGTTACAGAAATGGATGCAGGCCATTGATCAGGGAAAACCTATGGAAATTTATATGCTAATTATGCAGTTTCTGAACTGTTCAGAGAACTTCGGTTGATATACGAATATGAGGTTCTTGTGGTTTTTATGTAGCCTTAGTGCAAGCAATCTTGCGCAATTCGAAAGCTCCCATTTTGTATATATTTCCCAACACAGAAGGATATTCGAGAGATTGTGTGCCCCGGAGATTACAGGAGAGGGCCGGTCGAGACTGCCTTGACCTGCTGCGGGTTAGGATGGAATAAGCAGGTTCTGTCATTATCCAGGATGTAATTCCGAATAGCTCAGCACAAGCCTGGAGGTGCTCTTGAAGTGTAAAGTGAATTGCCGGACAATGGAAACCTCCATGCCTATCACAGCAGGTCTTGGCAGTAGGCTAGCCGTGCCTCCGTCCAGAGAGATTGTGGGCATTGAAGTTCGGTGACCCTATCTCGCTTATCAGCCCTCGCCTCTTCCTTCCATGCCTCGAGCTTCGTCCTTACCAAATCTAATCTTGCCCCTCCTAGATCTCCACAGCAAAACAAAACTACGTCTCGTATCCACCTCTATTACCCCGTGGCCAGCTTCTAAACTCCTAGACTTGCAAGATCCATTTCCTTACACTTTTGGCTCTGCTGTCCTGAATGCTCTGACCGCATCGATGGAGGCTCGTCACCGATAGTGTGCTTAGATGTGTTGTTGGGTGGATTCAATATTTCTTTATTACTATGTAAAAAGATGGTGGAGAGGTTGTGGTGTCAATTCTCTATGGAGCTTTCTAGCTACGGTTCACCTTAGGTAGTGAAAACTCTGCTCATACATGTGATAACCCTGTCTCCGCATATTCCCTATACATCTGTTCATGCCCTAGAATGTTCCTGATGTCCACACTCTGGTGTTCCTCCATACATGTGAGCGCCTCCGCTATCTCTGCTCTCAGGCAATGCTCCACTACTGGGATTATTATGCCACCACTCATAGATTGGACTCTCGTGGTGGCTGCCAGGTCAGGGTTTGTGGCCTCCAGTGGGCGGATAGTGCGGTTGTTCGTGACGCTACTCCAGGTGTTCAAAGAGAGTACTGAAAGGTAGAGAAAATTTCCGTTTTTCACTGCTTAGAATTTTAGGCAGTCTCTGTCCACTACCAGAATTGCTATCATACTTGCGTGGCGAAAGGTGAAGTGTTTTGGGGGACTTCGCCGCTGCCTCAAGACCGCCCGCCCATCAACCCCGAATTTGTTCCCACAACACCCTTCTTGAGACTGCCGTATCGGTAGCAAAAGCCACCCTTCTCTAAGTTCTATCCACGGCACAAATATTGCACCTTGATAGCCCAACACCCGAGTGCACCTCCTGTAAAATCTGCTAGCTTGGTGTATATACCAGCACATAATGCTTTATGGATGAAACCACATCCAGCCCATAGCCCTCCTTAATCTGCCGCTCTTCCGCATTCCAAACACCGAAGAAAAAGCACTTCTCAGAGACAAACATACTCAATCGAAAGCACAACATACTCAAGCATCATGACCAGCGTTCCCAACGGGCCAGGTAGGCCAGGCCGCAGCAAAGCCTGGCCTGGCCTATGGGAATTCTCTAGGGCCTGGCCTGGCCCGAGCCTGTAGGCTTGGTAAGGGTTGAGCCTGGCCTGGGCGGGC
>Ga0307517_10005282_pt1 | contig 19520 bp, 22 predicted proteins | sample 23_EM_MG_FD_194515 | JGI IMG/M metagenome (GOLD analysis project Ga0307517, IMG submission 194515) | Populus trichocarpa ectomycorrhiza microbial communities from riparian zone in the Pacific Northwest, United States - 23_EM | ecosystem: Host-associated > Plants > Roots > Unclassified | place... | reverse complement strand
CCTGAGTAGTCTCCCAGATGCCTCTGGGAAGTCCCTACTCAGGAAGCTTGGGTTCGGATATATGCTCTCCCCTATGGTGGCATATACCTTGCGCATAATTATGCAAGCTATTCCCGCTAGGGTAATAGTTTCACACCATACTACACTGAACCTCCTAGAACAGCAGTACTATTCCCGGACCTGAACCACGGGTTTGAGACCCCCGAATGTCTCCGCATTAGAGGGTTTGCGCCGGGGGACCTACCTGGCGGTTACGGGAAAAGGGACCTAGGTGGTGGAAAGAGTTTGCGCAGACTATCCAGGTGGTATCACAGCTGAATTACCTTCAATGACGGCAGCCAGATGTATTTAGTTTATTAATAGAGTAATATCAGGGCCCATGGCCATTGTAATGAGCAACATACCTGAAATACCAATTCGTTTCAACAATGCTTGCCCGATAGTACCTCCAGAAGCGAAGTACCAGAAGATTGGTTTTCCTTCCACACCTTCGCCTGGCACTTTCTCCGGATAACAGCCGCAAGAGAGGGCCCTTAAGAGAAGGTGGAAGGTTGAACTTGGATAGTCTAACAGAGGAAGAGTAAAGAAACCAATTCCAGTATGTTTTACCTTAATATCACCTTGAAGATACTTAGTATAAAAAGAAAAGAAATACTGAAGTTGAGGATATAACCTGTACTTACTTGGTAAAGATTTACGCGAAGTGAGGTTGAGGAACTGGTGGATATTCTTCAACTTCCCAATCCAATTCGAGCCGATAATCGAATTACAGAAGACAGCTGCACGGCTCTCTGTATGCTATTAGCACGATTAGCATATCCGAATCGACTCTGTGACCATGCGTTAAAGTTTGGTTGGCCTGTGGAGCGTGTATCACGAATTAGTACAGCAACTCAAACCATTATCCACGATCGATGGCACCACCTCTTGTGCTGGGATGGGGAATGCTTGACTCCCGAACGATTAGTGAAGTATGCTCATGTAATTGAGCAAAAAGGGGCTCATATAGGAACAGTTTGGGGCTTCATGGATGGCACAATCCGAGGAATCGCTCGTCCTGCCTATCATCAGCCAACATGCTACAACGGTTGGAAGAGGAAGCACTGCCTGAAATACCATGGGATCGTGACTCCGGATGGGTTAATAAGCCATTTATTTGGCCCTGTTCAAGTTGATGGCCGCAAAAATGATGCTTTTCTTTGGCGGGAGTCAAACCTGCCACATATTTTAGAGCAAAATGCTCATACCCCGAATGGAGCCCTATTGCAGGTATATGGAGATCCTGCTTATAGTATTAGTAGTTATATTCTGTCACCATATCAAGGTGCGCAACTTATCAATGATCACAAGCAATGGAACAGGTCGATGTCAAGGCTTAGGATTGTTGCTGAGTGGGCGTTCAAAGAGATTGTAAATACTTTTGGATTTTTGGACTTTGCAAAAAATCAAAAACACTTGCTGCAGCCTGTTGGAGTTCAATTTCGAGTTGCTGTTCTTCTTCACAATGCTCATGTATGTTTACCCAAACCTCAAGTCACTCAATATTTTGATATTGAAAATGTAAATATTATTGAAGAACTGATGGAGGATGAGCTTTTAGAACCACCTACATTGTCAGAGTATTTTCATAACTAAAATATGATTTTTACATGTATTATATTATGTTACTTGATAATGAGTTTTTTTTTGGTTTAATATGTACAATAATAAATATTGTGATGATACAGATTAAGGAGCAAGAATGATTTCCAATTTCATATATACACAGCCCAGCCAGATACAATTGATCTAATTTAGATCTCTCCATCTCGACGCAGTGCCTCCAAAATCAGTACAAGTTCATCTTTTCTTGTCTCTCTTTCAAGGTAAGTATCATGAGATCTGCGCTCACTGGATTCGCGAATTTCCTCTGTAAGCTCAAAAATACCCCGCATGAGATCTTCATCCTTCTGATCCTGCTTGGCCTCTAACTCTTTCATCTCCTCTTTATCCTCCTTCACGCCTGCAGTAAACTCCTCCAAGACCCGTTCCACTGCCTTCATGGCAGAGTTTTTTCGTCTTTTAGTCGGCGGGGCTGCAGTACAACCAGCAGAGCCTTCCCGAGTATCCCCAGCCTCCACTCGTCTTCTCACTAATCCCCTCATTGAGTCCTCCCGCACTCGCCTCCTATCTCGCTCAAGCCGTTCTGCCTTTTCATGGGCTAACCTCCGAGTCTCAGGGTCGATACTACTTTGATCCCAGCGAGTAGCGAGCTCTGCCATGTTGAGCTCAAACTGGCCGAAATCTTCGTTGATTCCACTCTTCCGAAGCGAGCGGAGTTCCCCTTTCTATTATCACATATTGTAAGTATTCTCAATTTACAGTTTCATTGGTGGGAAGTTTACTAACCTTATATATCTCAACAAGTTTCTTTACTCAGGCTCTTTGGCGGCAAGACTCCTGACTCTGTACAATGGGCTGTTGCTCCAATCTCTCAAGCATCTTGGCCACCTCCGCCCATTTTGCTACTGTCCTTCCACGACCACAATTGATTGGATCTGTTGCGAGAACCTGGCGGACGAGTGCACAGTCCATCCAATTAGTCCACTTTGCCGGCCTGCCTACACCACCGCCACTGGCCCCCAGGCGTGCACCCTCACAAGCAACCACCCTTGGCTCATCTGCCAGCCTCCCAGTACCGCCTGGTTGTTCACCTTCCGCTATCTCAAGGTCTATTGTGATTCTTCCTTCCATTGTTGTGTCTGAATGCTGGCTTGTAAGTATGGTACGTTAACAAAATTAACGGCGCACCAACGATGAGGAAAAATTTCGGCGACAACAGCACTTTCCCACCAAACCTACTATTGTCGCGATGAATTAAAAAAAGTAAATGCGTAGTGGAATAGATACAGGAAATTGATATGATTTAGGAAAATTTCTTCAGGTGGGTCGAGGGTTGAGGGGCGTTGCGTCGCTAGTGATCTCTGGTGCGCCGTTATTTTTGTTAACGGACCATACGTTGCACTATTGGTACTGTGTTCAGATCCGATCAGACTTTTCTCTAGTTTTGTTCTTTTACGTACATCTTACACCATCTCCTTTTTTTTCTTACTATTTTTAGTGAGTTACCCTACAGAATTCTCCAGGTCCTAAAAGCGTTGTTTCAGACCTTGACCAGGTGCCTGTTGTCACCCAGGTGTCCAAGACTTTTCACCTAACATATATTAACAGATTTAACAGGCACCTAGGTCTTCATGCGCAAACCCTCTATTTCCGGAACCTTTTGCATGCGCAAGTAGTGCCGGCATCACACCTGTATTCGCATTGAGACTTGTACAGAAGGTTACAGGTACATTCTTACTTTTTCACGAGAAATGACTATTTCGGGAGTTCACGCAAGTTACAAAAGTGGGCTCATATGTTATGAATCTTGCAAGGTTCGTGCTGATGGCGGAAGCTCTCACTCGGCAAGAGATGGGTCATAAAGCTGTTGAACAACCGGCGCTTGTGTTGTAAAGCCAGGGAGGACGGCGTCTTCGGTCTAGGATTCAAATACAAGACTCTGGCCGAGTAGAGGACAAATGAACAACTGCCGTCCTGTCTCAGAACTTTGCCCTGCGCATAGGATTTCCGGACGAGTCGATTGGACAAGGTGTTCGCCAACAAGGCGACAAGATAACGGTGGCCCCTCTTTTTTTCAGCCTCACTCTAAGTTATCCATAGACTCTGCTGTGCCCAAGAACTATCCTCCGAATTTTCTACATTGAAACCTCAACCTTCCAAACGGCAACAAAGAAACGGAAATGTCTCAATCTTGCGTCGGGGAAACCAGCAACTCTTGCAATGACAACTCTTTTAATACCAACTCTTTTAATACCATCTCATTCAAAAATGTAAATAACTTTGGCAGCACCGATGAGAGGGATAGGATTCTCGCATGGATATCTCCACTAGAGCCCAGGATACGGCACCATGATATCAGAGCCAATCGAGTCGAACATGTGGGAGACTGGCTCTTACAGACAGAGGAGTATCGAAACTGGTTCGATGGTATTCGCAGTGTGGAGTCCGATAATTCAGCCTTGTTTTGCTGTGGGGATCCGGGGGCTGGTAAGACCTACATCACGTAAGAAACCATATCCCCCATATAGGAAAGGTGTTACTAAGAAGCTGTGATTCTAGTTCCTTGGTAATAGATACGTTGTGTGATTGGGCAAGAGGACAAAATGTCTCAGTTGCGTGCTTCTACCTCGACTTCGCAGCCCAGAAAGAGCAATCGCCAACGAGCATCCTAAGTTCCCTCCTAAAACAAGTTGTCGGCGGACTCGAGAGGATTCCCACAAATATCATCCAGGCATTTCGGGACCAGGAAAATGCCATTGGGGGCAGGAGGCTAGGACTAGGCGAAATTGTGGAGTTGATACAGGATATCTCATCCTCGCGTCCCACCTTCATATGCATTGATGCTCTCGATGAGTGCATGCCGGAGTATCGGGCAGGGCTACTTAATTCATTGAACCAAATTCTCCACAAGTCCCCAAGCGCTCGCATATTCCTGGCTGGAAGATTGCATATCCGAGATGAGGTGGAGAAACATCTTGCTAGGAGGGTAGTGGTCGTGTCGATTACACCCACCAAGGATGATATCGTTCGATTCCTCTAAGCGAAACTGAAAGAGGATCCAACACCGGATGCAATGGACAAGGGCTTAGAGGAGGACATTCTAAAGACCATTCCCGAAACAGTTTCAGAAATGTAAGTAGGGGCAGGAACGCCGGCAAAATATGTAATGTCATAAACTGGCTGATCTCTGCCTAGATTCCTACTAGTATCTCTGAACATCAAGGCAGTCCTACAGGAAACGACACTACATCGGAGGCGAGGGAGGCTGGATGCGATGGCGGGTGGCTTGGGCTTGGGAGATGCATACGATGCAACCATACAACGGATAAAGGCGCAGCAAGGTGATAGATCCAGACTCGGGATGACTGCTATAATGTGGATTTCACATTCACAGCGGCCGCTGAGTGTGGATGAGATATGTCACGCGCTAGCGGTCGAGCTAGGATCAACCGATATTAATACCAACAATATGCCTTCGATCCGGACAGTGTTAGCCTGTTGTCAAGGACTTTCCACCGTCGATAAAGGATCCTCGACTATTCGGCTGATTCATTTCACGCTCAAAGAATATCTTTCTCGCCATATCGACTTATTTGACGGGGCTCATGCGATAATAGCGGAGACTTGTTTGACATATCTCAATTTCCCGGCCATTAAAGATCCTTTGGCCAGCCCCTGCAGTGACCCACAACTCACACCATTCTTAGGATATTCTTCCTTCTATTGGGGAACCCATATGCGAATGGAGCTCTCTGATCGTTCAAGATACCTCGCACTAGAACTTCTTGATCAATACAGTAATCACATATGTGCCGAATTACTTTGGGGGTTAGTCAACAAGGAGCCCTTTACCGGCTACATTGGATCTATCAAAACGTCCCCCGAACCATTTTCCGCCCTTCACTGTATTTCGTATTTCGGTATTGCCGAAGTTGCAATCGAATTGATAAGGACGAGAGGGTGGGACGTGAACCAAAGAGATAGTGCGGGTCTCACACCGCTCATGTGGGCTGCGAGGTATGGGCATGAAGAAGTAGTGGAATTACTCTTGCGACAGAAAGATACTTAGCCTGATATGCCAGACACGGAATATGGTCGAACAGCATTCTCATGGGCTGCTGGGAGTGGACATGAAGGGGTAGTCAGGCTATTCCTTGGTCCGCTATTTTTCAATCCTGGAAGCATGGGCTGTCGGTGGGGAGCACTGCAAGTAATGAGTTCAGTATTTGGATGGAAATACGTTAACCCCGACAAGCCGGACGATGATGGCCGGACACCGCTCGCGTGGGCCGCCCAGTGTGGACACGATACGGTAGTGAAGCTACTGTTGGGACGAAAAGACGTTAGCCCTGACAGGCCGGGAGTTTATGACCGAACCCCACTTCTGTTGGCCGCCCGTTGTGGGCGTGATGGGGCGGTGAAGCTACTTCTGGAACGAGAAGACGTTAGCCCAGATAGGGTGGATCATGCTGGCCAAACACCGCTCTCGTTGGCCGCCCAGCATGGACACGATGAGGTAGTGAAGCTGCTGTTGGAACGGGGAGGCGTTCGCCCCGATGGGCCAGACAATGGTGGCAGGACACCGCTCTCGCGGGCAGCTGCGAACGGGCACACAGGAGCTGTGAAGCTACTGTTGGGACGGGAAGGTGTTAACCCTAACAAACAATGCGACGGCGGCAAAACTCCTCTCTCTTTGGCCGCTGCGAATGGGCACGATGGGGTAGTGAAGCTACTGTTGGCACGGGAAGACGTTCGCCCTGATAGGCCAGAGGATGGTGACCAAGAACCGCTCTTACTGGCTGCCGGGAATGGACATGATGTAGTAGTGAAGTTACTCTTGGAACGGGAAGACGTTAGCCCTGATAAGCCGAACAGTTACGGCAAAACGCCGCTCTCGTGGGCCGCCGAGAATGGGCATGATGGTGTGGTCAAGCTACTTTTAGAGCGGAAAGACGTTAACCCCGACAGGCTAGACAATTGTGGCCAAACACCGCTCTCGTTGGCCTCCCAGAACCGGCATGATGGGGTAGTGAAGTTGCTCGAGGCCTGAAATGCTGCAAACCCCGCCTCGCATTGTTCAGACGTGGATCGACGGCGACAACAACCAAACGAAACTGTGACTGGGAAACGAAACTGGCCGGGAAACACTAAGAGTTCTCTCACCAGAACGATCGCACAACTCAGGAACGGAGGGGTTCTCCTCTTCACATCTACTCCCACAACTAACGGCAAAGACAGGAGTATATATCAACCACAAAAGCCTCCTATCCCATCCCAAGCCACCACCACACATGCCCATGCTATTCCATGCAAGTCCCCCCTTCCACTTGCCCACTTCCGGGCTAACAAATGAAAGACAAACTCCCACTGCCCATAGCCTCCGGACATGTGGCCCCCATCTGTCCGACTCTTTCACGCTCCCCTTACAGCGCTCCCGCTTTCCTCTCGGCGGAGGCACCGTTCCAAAGCTCTAACGCATTCCTACAGCCAAAATTCTTTCCCGAGCGCCAAAACGCTCCCAAAGCCAAAACGTGTTCCCGAAGCCACAAACACATTCCCGAAACCAAAGCACGTCCCCAGAAGTTACCCGAACAACAAAGGAAGTATCATGAGAGCATGCCGAGCAGCATTTCACGATTTCCAACATTAGGCCCCTGAGATATCACCCTACTATTTCCGCGTCGAACCACGTGCCTCATTTACAATATTCGCAGACACTTTCCGACTGTCCTTATCATCTCCTCTGCTTCTCATTTGGCCCCCCAGGGCGATGAGATTGTCCTGTGAACATCACTGTTTAGTACTGTGGGCACAAAGCGCGTGTAACTTCACTTTTCTAGTTCTCAGTGATTTTTTTCCTATTATCTAGTCTAACAGGTGCACGGAGTGAGGGGCATAGAGCTAGTACTACGGAGGAGGGGAGGATGAGAGCAGACTATGGAGCGGGGTGCTTGCTCAGTTAATGGCGTTGCCTGGCCTAAGTGGGAAGGGATGTCGGTTTAAAAGCCTTAAGCTACCGCATGTTTTCTTAAGAGAGAAGACCGTTCGTTCACCACTGAGGATGAAGAAAAAGAGCGAGTCACTCGCAAATTGTTTTTCTTGCTGAGCTTTTTTTCTTCTTCAACCTGACTTTTCTGAGCAGCACTGAACTGACCGGTGAAATTTTCTTTCATCTTTTTCCCCCTTCCACCCGTCCTTTTTATCTCTTTCCTACGGGAAAACATTCCTGTTTTCCTACGATCTCCGGATAGGCATCGGCCCCAGATAGGGCTTTCAATCCCGAGGATGTTAGTTCGGGAGGAGAGGTTTATGCTATCTAGTCAGATACTATGAAGTAGATTCATTTTCCCGTGTCCCTTTTTCTTTTTCTAGTGTCTCGGGTACTAAAGTTAAGTGTTATATCTTATAAATCACTCTTCTAATATTCTTGTATTTCTCCGCCCCTTTCTTGACAATAGAACGGACTTAGGCTAGGGCGTAGCATATTGTATTATGAAAATATTTCTTTAGCTGTATCTCCTGATCTTGCCTTATAAATGGACTGTATCATATGATAGAAAGGCAAATGTAACGATCCTCAAGATCTAACCAGATCTACTGCGCTCTTCCTTCCCCTCTTGCCCATACCCTCCTGCCTACCAACAATGGAATACACCCAGAATGCTAGGCAGAAGAAAGCAAAAATTAAGAGCAAAAGTGCAGCCAAATATCTGACTTGGTGGAAATTTTTAGGGAGGGCATTCTGTGGGATCTCCACGTTGCCTGGAGATAAGATGCTATTAGGCTGCGCTCACATGGCTAGTGACAAAATGGAGCAAGTTGCCCCCAATCCCCTTAAGATCCCCAGCTACATGGGCTTCATGGAGAAACCTGGTATAGAAGGTTGACTATTGGGGATGGGAGTGGGAGTTAGAGCAGATGGAAGGGAACAAGCACCACAACATTGTAATATATTAGGTTATAGAGGTAACATACCAGAATGTTGTCACTTTGATTTGGATTCAGCTTTTGGGGTTCCAGTTCTGGGGGCTTAGCATCACCAGACGTCACTCGACATTGCTCTCGGCTTCCATCAGATGTTCACATAACATGATAGGATACAGCATCATGCATCACCTTAACTTGCCAGATGTCAGGCTAGTAAAAAAAGTATTTTGATCTCAATGTAGATGTAAGGTCGGGAGGGTTTACACATGGGATATAGAGAAGGGGGAAACCCGGGGAATTTTTTTGAATACACAATTAGCAGACAGCATGGGGGAAATTATATTGTGGATACAGCTCGGCCCTTCCTTAGTAGCTCTCTCCTACACACAATCTCTTTCACATGCTACCAAAGCCTCATCCTTAAGTCCTTTGCCCAACCTTCCGCTTGGATCTCTAGGTAAGCCATCAAAAATCTGCTTGGTAGAAGGGGAGTCAATTTTATTAAAGTGGGGAAATGCTTGGCTAGGGGTAAACAGTCGAGAGGGGGGGTTTCCATCGAACTTGAGCACTGTGTAGAAAAGGTAGGGGAGGTGGCTTCAACATTCGTTCGCATCCTCGGAAAGGGAATCAAGGATAAAGACAAGTGTATATGTAAAACAAAATTAGCACACTCCGGTTCTGTTGGAATTTTCATGATGCTGCTCGGCATGTTCGGCATATCACATGCGGCATATCGTGGTCCGCGAGTTTCTTTATCGATCAAACAAAGGCTTCGGATATGTGCTCTGGATCGATACCTCCACCGGGAGGAAAGCGGAAGCCCGGAAGTCCGCGATGCTATTCGGTATGCCTAGCATAGGTGCAGCCTGTCCCATTATCCTTCAGACAAATCCTGCGGATGCTCACCTGGGATCGATGCAGCGCCGGGGGGATGTGGGGAGTAGTCGGATGCGCGGAGGCTATGGAGTATGAGGAGGCTTCTTTGTGACGTTTACCTTTCCTTTGTTAACATGAGGGTTTACGGAAGGGAAAGGGGGACATGCGTGGAAGAAAATGCACCTGTGTTGTGTGTGTTGTGATCGGTTGAAGGATAGAAGGATGGGAGGAAGGCTCCGTTGCTTTTATAAATACTCCTGTCTTTACCGCTAGTTAGTTCGATAAGTTGCGGGTGTCGCGAGTTGTGAGCGTGAGCAAGCAGTTGAATGAGGAATGTCCCCCTCTAAGCTAAGTTGCGCGTTAGCGATCTGTCTTTTGGTGTTGCTTTAACCTTGGCGTTTCGTTTCATATCCGCCGTTTCGTTGTCCGTCGTCCGCTGTCCGGCCGCAGCCGTTTAAAATATTCCCCCATGGATCACTGCAACTACTGTACTCGAGTACCGTATCTGGGCATCTGCCCGCATGCATATCTGCAAAATCTTCTCTCTTAACCGCTGAAGAACCAGAACACTGTATCACGCCCCCGAACGATCTGAAATTACAGGCAGCTTTCAGACCCGAGCACAGACTCTAACAAGTTTGTGAGGATCTTCTAGGACGTGAACCCCCGATGGTCAAAGATACCGCTACTGTAGGATGAAGTGCCAGTTCCGCTCCTTGTATGATTCAAGGGCCGCTGCGGATTATCGGTATTTTGCTCCGATAACCGTCGTCGGTCGACCATCCTGGGCCTCAACACCCTTCAAAGTTATCCTGAGAATATATGTCCACAGAGTGAAGGGCCGAGGGATCCCCAGCTTATCACACATGGTATTCATACTTGTGGGGATATCGGGGAGCTGTAATACTCTAGAACAGTGGAAAATCCCGGAAATTCGGCTAAGCGCCTACCGGTAAGTTGCCGTACCGTAGCATGTGCGCCGCACGAGCACTTGTATCCGGATAGTAACTCATGTGAAGAGTTACCCTGAAAGATGGTTATTTAGAAGTTCCTGCAAGCCACATATTTAAAGCTTGATAACAGGTTCATTGTACTGTACCGTCCGTACAGTACTAGTAGTAGCAGAAGCATCCATGTGGCAAGGGATTTTTGGTCCAAGATACGGTAGGACAAATAATCAACTTTGGTCTTGTCGCACAACTTTGTCGTGCTCGTAAGGAATTCTAGGTCAGCTGGCTGGGCCAGGTGATCGCCAACAAGGCGACAAGATAATGGTGACTCAACTTTTCTTTAGCCTCGCGAACTCTATCAATTGACCCTACCGTACCCAAGAAATATCCTCTGAATCCTCTGCATTCAATCCACAACCTTCCAAACAGCAACAAAGAAACGGAAATGTCACAAGCTCGTGTCGGAGAAGGTAGCAACTCTTACAATAACAACTCTTTTAATACCACCAACTCTTTTAATAATACCTTCTCATTCAAGAATGTGCATAACGCGAATAACTTTGGCAGCACAGGCGAAAAGGACAGGATTCTCGCATGGATATCTCCACTTGAGCCCAAGATACGACACCATGATATCAGAGCCAATCGAGTCGAACATGTGGGAGACTGGCTCTTGCAGACAGAAGAGTATCGGAATTGGTTTGATGGTATTCGCGATGGGGAGCCCGATAATTCAGCCTTGTTTTGCTACGGAGATCCCGGGGTCGGTAAGACCTACATTACGTAAGAAGCCACATCCCCTATATAGGAAAGGTGTTACTAAGAAGCTATGGTTCTAGCTCCTTGGTAATAGATAGGTTGTGTGATTGGGCAAGGGGAAAAAATGCTGCGGTTGCCTGCTTCTACTTCGACTTCGCCGCCCAGAAGGAGCAGTCCCCAATCAGCATCCTTAGTTCCCTTCTAAAGCAGGTTATTGGTGGACTCGAAGAGATTCCGGCAAAGATCACCCAAGCCTTTCGAGATCAGGAAAATGCCATTGGGGGCAGGAAACTGGGGCTGCGCGAAGTTGTGGGAATGTTACAGGATATCTCATCCTCACAGCGGACCCTCATATGTATTGACGCCCTCGACGAATGCATGGCAGAGTATCGGGAAACGCTGATTGATTCACTGAGACAAATCCTACACAAGTCTCCAAGCACTCGCATCTTCTTGGCCGGAAGATTGCATATCCGGGATGAAGTAGAAAAACATCTTGCCAGGGGGGTAGTGGCTGTGTCGATTACACCGACCAGGGATGATATCGTTCGATTCCTCCGAGCAAAACTGAAAGGGGATACAATACCGGATGCGATGGACAAGAGCTTGGAGGAGGATATTATAATGACCATTCCGGAGACGGTTTCAGAAATGTAAGTCGATAACCAGGGCGCGGGAAAAAATTCTGTGAAGCTAGGAGCTGACAGATCTGTGTCTAGATTCCTACTGGTATCTCTAAAAATTAAGGCCATCCTGCAGGAAACCACACTCCATCGGAGGCGAGAGAAGCTCGGCACGATGGCCTGTGATTTAGGCTTGGCGGATGCATACGATGCAACCATACGACGGATAAAGGCACAGGAAGGGGATAGAGCAAGACTAGGGATGGAAGCTCTAATGTGGATTTCACATTCCGAGCGGCCGTTAAGTGTGGATGAGATCTGCCATGCCCTAGCGGTCGAGATAGGATCAAACAACATCAACAACAACAATGTGCCTTCGATCCGGACAGTGCTGGCCTGTTGTCAAGGACTTGCCGCTGTCGATAAATGGTCCTCGACTATTAGACTGATCCATTTCACGCTCAAAGAGCATCTTTCCCGTTATGGCGACTTGTTTGACGGACCTCACTCGACAATAGCGGAGACTTGTTTGACGTATCTCAATTTCCAGGCCATTAAGGATCTTCGGACCGGCCCCTGTCATGACTCCCGAAGCACGCCCCTCCTAGAATATTCTTCTTTATACTGGGGAGCCCATATGCGAATGGAGCTTTCAGATCGCTCAAGATACCTTGCGCTCGACCTCCTCGATCAATACGAGAATCACATATCCGCCGAATCGCTTTGGAGGTCAGCCATCAAGTGGAGACTTCGTTCCCGCGAGCCGTTTTCTGCGCTACACTGCATTTCGTATTTCGGCATTGCCGAAGTTGCAATGGATTTAATAAGGACAAAGAGATGGGGTGCCAACAAAAAAGATAGTGCAGGTCTGACGCCACTCATGTGGGCTGCGAGGCATGGCCGTGAAGAAGTAGCAAGATTACTCTTGCAACAGAAGCATACCCGACCTGATATACGGGATACGGAATCAGGTCGAACAGCACTCTCCTGGGCCGCTGGGAGTGGGCACGAAGAGGTGGTTAGACTATTTCTCAGTCGGCTATGTGTTCACCCTGGGAGCACAAGCCGTCTGCGGGGGAGAATACGGCAAACAGTGAGTGTGCTATTGGGAAAGAAATACGTCAACCCTGACAAGCCTGACGGTCATGGAGAGACGCCGCTCGTGTGGGCCGCCAAGGGTGGGCATGATGGAGTTGTGAAGCTGCTGTTGGGGCGGGAAGGTGTTAGCCCCGATAGGCCGGACAGCGATGGCCGAACACCTCTTGCGTGGGCCGCCGAGAAGGGGTGCGGTGGGGTAGTGAAGATGCTGCTGGGGCGGGAAGACGTTAGGCCAGGTAGGACAGACAATTATGGCCAAACGCCGCTCTTATGGGCCGCCGAGAGGGGGCATGATAGAGTTGTGAAGCTACTGTTGGGACGAGAAGGCGTTAGCCCAGATAGGTCAGACAACGATGGTCGAACGCCTCTCTGGTGGGCCGCCATGAATGGGCATGACGGAGTCGCCGAGCTACTGTTGGGGCAAGAAGACATTAACCCCAATATCTCGGACAACGATGGCCGAACACCTCTCTGGCGGGCCGCCAAAAATGGGTACGATGGAATAGTGAAGCTACTATTGGGGCGAGAAGACGTTAGCCCCGATATATCAGATAAAAATGGCCGAACACCTCTCTGGTGTGCCGCCAAAAATGGGCATGGTGGGGTAGTCAAGATGCTTTTGGGGCGGGAAGATATTGGCCCCGATATCTCAGACAACGGTGGCCAAACGCCTCTCGGGTGCGCAGCCGACAACGGGCATGATGGGGTAGTGAAGCTACTGTTGGGACGAGAAGACGTTAGCCCCGATAGACCAGACAACATTGGCCGAACACCTCTCTGGTGGGCCGCGGACAGTGGGGATTGTGAGGTAGTGAAGATGCTGTTGGGGCGGGAAGAGGTTAGTGCCGATAGGCCAGACAAGAATGACCAAACACCCCTCTGGTGTGCCGCCACGACCGGGAGTTGTGGAGTTGTGGAGTTACTGTTGGGGCGGGAAGAGGTTAATCCCGATAGGTCAGACAACGATGGCCGAACACCTCTCTGGTGTGCCTCTGATAATGGGCATAATGGAGTTGTGGAGCTACTGTTGGGGCGGGAAGAGGTTAACCCCGATGGGCCAGACAACGATGGCCGAACACCTCTCTGGTGTGCTGCTAAGAATGGGCATAATGAAGTTGTGGAGTTACTGCTGGGACGGGAAGAGGTTAATCCCGATAGGTCAGACAACGATGGCCGAACACCTCTCTGGCGTGCCTCTGATAATGGGCATAATGGAGTTGTGGAGCTACTATTGGGGCGAGAAGAGGTTAACCCCGATGGGCCAGACAACGATGGCCGAACACCTCTCTGGCGTGCCGCTAAGAATGGGCATAATGAAGTTGTGGAGTTACTGCTGGGACGGGAAGAGGTTAATCCCGATAGGTCAGACAACGATGGCCGAACACCTCTCTGGCGTGCCTCTGATAATGGGCATAATGGAGTTGTGGAGCTACTGTTGGGGCGGGAAGAGGTTAACCCCGATGGGCCAGACAACGATGGCCGAACACCTCTCTGGTGTGCCGCTGATAATGGGCGTACTGGAGTTGTGGAGCTACTGTTGGAACGGGGAGGCGTTTACCCCGATGGGCCAGACAACGATGGCCGAACACCTCTCTGGTGTGCCGCCCAGAATTTGCACCATGAAGTAGTGAAGTTACTATTAGGGCAGGGAGACGTCAACCCCGGTAGGCTAGACAGTAATGGCCAAACACTGCTCGCGTGGGCCACCAGGAATGGGCATGATAGACTAGCGAGGCTACTGTTGGGGCAGGAAGATGTTAGCCTTATCCAAAGCCGGGTCCCCTACTACAAATACCCCCCCCGGTTTCCCCGGGGTTTCAAGATGGCGAAGCGACTCAAGGCCCAAAGGGCTGTGACCCCTAGTATGGTATAAGGCCCTGATGGTAGGGCCACTTTCGGCGTCTCCGAACCTATCCATGTGCCCCTTTTACAGCATTTGCAGGCTCTAGGACCACTCCTAACCTCCCCTCCCATCCTTATTCCACCTCCCAGAAATCCGAGATTGTGCTCTAGACATTGCTGTTCGTTAGTACCGGAAAAAATACTAGGTGAATAGGCGGAGCGAATTCTATCAGGCCTGATATAAATAAAGTACAACATATCTCTTTTCCCCAGCTTTCTTTTTTTCCCTTTCATGTATCAAAGTTAGTTTTCACGTACAAGTTAAGCCCCTCTTTCTACTATTCTTGGATTTATTTTTTCCATTCCTTCACTTGATGGAGCGGGCCCGGGTTGCGGTGCAGCCTATAGTTAATACGATAGAATTCCCTTCGTGGGATCTCTCAACCTTGTCCCTGTTGTGGGGATAATGTGCGCGTAACGGTCAACCGGTCGAACTAGACTAGGGCAAAACTAAAAGGGTACTAGGGAGAATCAAAAACTTCATTCGCTCGTCGTCCTCGTAACTAAGTAACCAAACATAAGTCTATATAAGAATAATAAAACTCTCTCAATCATTCTATCATCTGCCACACCTATCGATCTCTCCTTCATGCGTAATCCCCTTCTGCCTGCGTACCTCCGTACTCTGAACAAAGGAAAGGCATAACCAGAAACCATTCCATCTATCCTTCCGTCTATCCTTCCGTCTAGAACAAATGAAACAACTATTCCCTTCCATCAACTCCAACAGTCCCTTAGATGTGTTGGATTGCCTATAACGTAATTTACGGGCATGCGGCTCTTCGCCGGGATGTGGCTCACCATGGCAACCACAGGAACATCAAATGTATATTTGATTATCTGCATACATTGTACTGGTAACATATTGAAAATTAGTTAAATAGTACTTTTGAATATGGAGATTCAGAATCTGGTATTTTCATTTGATGATAAAGGACTCTTCTTCTTGAATATTAACTTTATTATGGACTGGTTCAAATAACATTCTTTCTACAATAGTAGTAAAGAAAATTGAAACCAACAGCAAATAGGATAGTTTAAGCATGTAATAAGATCTTATAGGGCTAGTATTTGATGTGAAAAGTGTTTTATTATTGGTTTGTAGCTATGTTGGAAGATATTGTGACTGTAAAAACAAGAATCGCAAAATATATAGTCCATAAACTGGATAAGATGATATCGGCCAATGGGGTTTAACTAAGATTCCAATACTTTCTGATATACTTTGATTAAGTAATTCAAGATATGATACAAACTTTCAAGGCAGTGGGTAGAGCCATGCAAATTGTATTCCATGTTTGGTGGAAAGTAATTTATCTGGAAATAATACGCTTTGGCTAGAACCATGAAGGTTACATATGCCAGATCAGGCCAAAACCTGAGTTATAGTATCTACTAATATATTTAAAGTTATGTAAGAAGTTTTAGTGAGATTGGGTATTGGGATTGGAAGATTTTGCATCTGAACTCCAAAAACACTGAATTTTGGTCTTAATATTAGGTGCATCAGCAAAAAAAGCGTTTGCTCCAGACGGATAGGCATTGCGTCCGGACGCAGGAAATCCGCCTGGAGCATCCTGTCCACCCAGCACACCCTCAGAGGGCCGCAGCAGAATGGTTGCATCCTAGTCCGTTGGGTGCAATACAACCCGCATCCTGTCCGCCCAGTGCACCTGGATGGGCCATTTCACAACCTAATCTCCCAAAGAACACCAAGGTAAGCGACTAGGGGGGGTATCCATTGGGGATCTCCCCCTGCCCCTGATCGCCTCTACGTACAACTGACTACTTCATCACCAAACAAAGAGTGTTCAGACGAAAAAGGAGCTTAAGATAGGATGACTAACCATCTATTGTCCCGGTAACGACCCAAAACAAACCCCTTATTTAATCACCACTAACAAGGCACGCCGAAGGCTTCTAAGTTCTTTCACACCTCGCATCAAGCTTCATGATCGAATCAGTGGAACTATTGAATAATATCAACCTTGGGAGAGGGGCATGTTCTTGCATCCAGGTTGACACTATGCATGACCGCTAAGCAAGCGGATTCCAAGGAGGCCCCTCCTGACTCTAGCGGACATCTGCTAGTGCCCGGTGAGCTATCTGCCTTTGTCTGCCTGCTGACCACTATAGCCATGCGGACGCTCCGAAAGCTATACCATTCGATTCCCCTCGACGTGCAGACTCCAATGAGACGCTTCCCGACCCTGGCGGACATCTGCCCGGTGAGGTATCCCCCTTTTTCTCCCTGCTGACCTCTATAGCCATGCGGACTCTTCGAAACCTACACCATTCGATTCCCCTCTGCCTGCAGATTCCAACGCACCCTGTCCCAACGCTGTCCGACGACTGGTTGCAGGGTTATCCATTCTTTTGTACTTGAGTTCCCCGGGTAGGTATCTTCAAATTGTTAGCTATTGAGTGCTACAGGCATGCGGACGCTTCGGGGCCTATACCATTTGATTCCCCTCGGCGAGAGGGCTCTAATAGAACCCTCGCCGACTCTGCCGGACATTTGCCCACTGAGATATCAGCCTTTTTCATCCAGCTGACAGCTATAGATACTAGGAGTCTTCGAAACCTATACCACTCGATTCCCCTTGACCGGCAGATTCCAACGGACCCTGTCCTGATGCTGTCCGACCGCTGGTTGTAGAGTTATCCAAACATTTGTACTGGAGTTCCCCGGGCAAGTACATTCAAATTGTTGGCTACTGAGTGCTACAGGCATGCGGACGCTTCGAGACCTATACCATTCGATTCCCCTCCGCGAGCGGGCTCCAATGAGACCCTTCCCGACTCTGGCGGACATCTGCCCGCTGTGGTAGTTGCCTTTTTCATCCTGCTGACCTCTATAGCCATGCGGTTGCTTCGAAACCTATACCATTCGATTCCCCTCGACCGGCGGATTCCAACAGACCCTGTCCCGATGCTGTCCAACCGCTGGTTGAATGGCTATGCATACTTTTGTACACGAGTTCCCCGGGCAAGTCCTTTCACATTGTTGGCTGCTGGGTGCTACAGGCATGCGGACGCTTCGGGGCCTATACCATTCGATTCCCCTCGCCGAGCTGACTCCAATGAGACCCTTCCCGACTCTGGCGGACATCTTCCTGCTGAGGTATCTGCCATTTCCATCCTGCTGACCTCTATAGCCATGCGGACGCTTCGAAACCTATACCATTCGATTCCCCTCGTCCGGCGGATTCCAACGGACCCTGTCCCGATGCTGTCCGACCGCTGGTTGAATGGCTATGCATACCTTTGTACTTGAGTTCCCCGGGCAAGTACTTTCAAATTGGTGGCTACTGGGTACTACAGGCATGCGGATGCTTCGAGGCCTATACCAGTCGATTCCCCGCGACGAGCGGACTCCAATGAGACCCTTCCCCACCCTGGCGGACATCTGCCCGCTGAGGTATCTGCCATTTCCATCCTGCTGACCTCTATAGCCATGTGGACGCTTCGAGACCTATACCATTCGATTCCCCTCGACCGGCGGATTCCAATGCACCCTGTCCCAAGACTGTCCGACCGCTGGTTGAATTGCTATACATCCTTTTGTACATGTGTTCCCCAGGCAAGTACCTACAAACTGTTGTCTACTGGGTGCTACAGTCATGCGGACGCTTCGATGCTTATACCATTCGATTCCCCTCGCCTAGCGGACTCCAATGAGACCCTTCCGGACCCTGGCGGACATCTGCCTGCTGAGGTATCTGCCATTTCCATCCTGCTGACCTCTATGGCCATGCGGACGCTTCGAGACCTATACCATCCGATTCCCCTCGCCGAGCGGACTCCAATGAGACCCTTCCCGACTCTTGTGGACCTCTGCCCCCTGAGATATCTGCCCTTGTCATCCTGCTGACCTCTATAGCCATGCGGACGCTTCGAAACCTATACCATTCGATTCCCCTCGACCGGCGGATTCCAACGCACCCTGTCCCGATGCTGTCCGACCGCTGGTTGAATGGCTATGCATACTTTTGTACATGAGTTCCCCGGGCAAGTACTTTCACAATGTTGGCTGCTGGGTGCTACAGGCATGCGGACGCTTCGAGGCCTATACCATTCGATTCCCCTCCGCGAGCGGACCTCAATGAGACCCTTCCCGTCTCTGGCGGACATCTGCCCGCTGAGGTATCTGCCTTTTTCATCCGGCTGACCTCTATAGCCATGCGGTTGCTTCGTAACCTATACCATCCGATTCCCCTCGACCGGCGGATTCCAACGCACCCTGTCCCGATGCTGTCCGACAGCTGGTTGAATGGCTATGCATACCTTTGTACATGAGTTCCCCGGGCAAGTACTTTCACATTGTTTGCTGCTGGGTGCTACAGGCATGCGGACGCTTCGAGGCCTATACCATTCGATTCCCCTCCGCGAGCGGACTTCAATAACACCCTTCCGGTCTCTGGCGGACATCTTCCTGCTGAGGTATCTGCCTTTTTCATCCTGCTGACCTCTATAGCCATGCGGTTGCTTCGTAACCTATACCATCGGATTCCCCTCGACCGGCGGATTCCAACGCACCCTGTCCCGATGCTGTCCGACAGCTGGTTGAATGGCTATGCATACCTTTGTACATGAGTTCCCCGTGCAAGCACTTTCACATTGTTGGCTGCTGGGTGCTACAGGCATGCGGACGCCTCGAGGCCTATACCATTCGATTCCCCTCCGCGAGCGGACTCCAATGAGACCCTTCCCGACTCTGGCGGACATCTGCCCGCTGAGGTATCTGCCACTTCATCCTGCTGACCTCTCTAGCCATGCGGAC
>Ga0307517_10005281_pt1 | contig 19521 bp, 22 predicted proteins | sample 23_EM_MG_FD_194515 | JGI IMG/M metagenome (GOLD analysis project Ga0307517, IMG submission 194515) | Populus trichocarpa ectomycorrhiza microbial communities from riparian zone in the Pacific Northwest, United States - 23_EM | ecosystem: Host-associated > Plants > Roots > Unclassified | place... | reverse complement strand
GGGGACGGTGGAGGGATGCGCCCGGAAGCGACGAGCGAGGATCCCGGGTCCGACATGAAGGTGCCAGAGTCGCGAGCGCTGAGGACGCAGTCCCGGCAGGCGGCCCCGACCGTACAACTACAGCAGGCGCACACCGGCCGACCCAGCCCGTCCGGCGCTTGAGGACACGCCCGAAGGGCGTTCAGGGGGCCCGGGGGCGCAGCCCCCGGCGGGTCCGGGCGAAGCCCCGGGAGGACAGGCCTAGCCCAGCGCAGCCCAGCGGTCGGCGAGACGCTGCGCGCCCGAGGCCGTGAGGGAACCGTGGAGGCGGAGGCGGGCGATGCCGCCGTCGGGGAAGGTGTCGATGCGGATGTGGGTGGCGGGGGCGGGGGCGTGAACGAGGAAGCGGTGGACGGTGTCGGGCTGGAGGCGGGTGCGGGGGAGGATCTCGGACCAGTCGCCGGACTCGCCGTCGCGGGCGGAGAGGGAGGCCCAGCCGGCGGAGTTGCCCTTGTAGTAGCCGGTGTCGATCTCGACGGCGCGGATGAGGGCCTGGGCGGCGAGGCGGTAGCGGACCCAGTCGTTGCCCTTGTCGCGGCGGCGGCGGGTCTCCCAGCCGTCGCCCATGCGGCGGGACTTGCCGGGGAGGATGGGGTTGACCGGGGAGGAGTAGAAGCGGTCGGAGACGTCTTCGGCGGCGCCGCCGTTTTCGAGGGCGACGAGGTCGAAGGTGCCCAGGGCGGTGAGCCAGGCGGGGTCGGGGACGATCTCGCCGTGAACGCGGAGGCGGGCGATGCCGCCGTCGGGGAACTGGCGCAGGCGCAGGTGGGTGAAGCGGCGCTCGACGGAGACGGCGAAGCCGTTCGCGGCGTGGCCGCCGATGGCCGTACGGGGGACGAGCTCGGTCCAGTCGGCCGCGGCGACCTCGTCCGGGGAGGCGGACAGCGGGGCGGAGGCGCCCTCCACGGCGACCTGCTGCGGGTAGTTGCCGCGGAAGTGGGCGGTGTCGACGAGGACGCCGCGTACGATCCCGGGCGCGGCGAGCCGGATGAGGGCCCAGTCGTGGTCGGCGTCGACGGGGTGCGGGGTGTCGGCGTCGGTGCCGCGGCGGCGGCGGGTCTCCCAGCCGTCCATGATCTGGCCCTTGTGGCCGAAGTGCTCGGGGCGGAATTCGGCCCGCTCGGGGACGAGGAGGTTCTCGCGCTCGGCGAAGAACTCGTCGTTGGCCGCGATGACGCCGGCGCCCAGGCGCCGGTCGGCGAGGTCGACGAGGCCGGTGAAGGGCAGTTCCGCGCCGCGGTAGTCGGCGTAGGGGTCCCCGCCGGGGTAGGGCTGGGCGTCGCCGGTGAAGCGGGGTATCTGGGTCACCTGGTCTCCCGTTCGATGAATGTGCCCGAGGGGCCGGTCGTGGGGCGGCCGTGGTCGGCGATCCGCTGCCCGCGCAGCCAGGTGCCGCGTACGACGCCGCTGAGGGTGCGGCCGGCGTAGGCGGTGACCTGGTTGCGGTGGTGGAGGGCGGCCGGGTCGACGGTGAAGGTCTCGTCGGGGGCGAGGACGGCGAAGTCGGCGTCGTGGCCGGGGGCGATGGCACCCTTGCGCCCGGTCAGGCCGGCGAGGGCCGCCGGGGCGGCGGCCATCCAGCGGACGACGTCGTCCAGGGTGCGGCCACGGCGGCGGGCCTCGGTCCAGATGGCGGGCAGGCCGAGCTGGAGGGAGGAGATGCCGCCCCAGGCCTGGCCGAAGTCGCCGGTGTCGAAGTGCTTGAGGTCGGCGGTGGAGGGCGAGTGGTCGGAGACGACGCAGTCGATCGTGCCGTCGATCAGCCCGTCCCACAGCGCGTCCTGGTTGACGGCCTCGCGGATCGGCGGGCAGCACTTGAACTCGGTCGCGCCGTCCGGGACCTCCTCGGCGGTCAGCGTCAGGTAGTGCGGACAGCTCTCGACGGTGAGGCGTACGCCTTCGCGCTTGGCGGCGGCGATCAGCGGAAGGGCCTCGGCGGAGGACAGGTGGAGTACGTGGACCCGGCAGTCGAGCCGCTTGGCGAGGGCGATCAGGCCGTCGATCGCGGTGTTCTCGGCGTCGCGGGGGCGGGAGGCGAGGAAGTCCGCGTACTTGCGGCCTTCGGGCTGGGGGGCGCTGTCGATGAGGTGCGGGTCCTCGGCGTGGACGATGAGCAGGCCGTCGAAGCGGGCGATCTCGGTCATCGCCTCCGCCAGTTCGGCGGGGCCGAGGGCGGGGAACTCGTCGACGCCGGAGTGCAGCAGGAAGCACTTGAAGCCGAAGACCCCGGCGTCGTGCAGCGGCTGGAGGTCCTTGACGTTGCCGGGTACGGCCCCGCCCCAGAAGCCGATGTCGGTGTGGACCTTGCCGAGCGCGGTGTCGCGCTTGATGTCCAGGTGGGCAGTGGTCGTGGTGGGCGGGATGCTGTTGAGCGGCATGTCGATCAGCGTCGTGACGCCCCCGGCGGCGGCCGCGCGGGTGGCGGTCTCGAAGCCCTCCCACTCGGTGCGGCCGGGGTCGTTGATGTGGACGTGGGTGTCGACCAGGCCGGGCAGCAGGGCGTCGTCGCCGAGGTCCACGAGCGTCGCGCCGGGCGGGATCTCGGCTTCGTACGCCCATACGGCGGTGATCGTGCCGCCGGTGACGGCGACGGCCGCCGGCCGGGTCCCCCCGGGCGTCACGACCCGGGTCGAGCGCAGGACGGTGTCGACTGCCTCGGGCATGCACGGCCTCCTGGGGGCGCGTATTCAACATTCCGTTGAAGAAATCTGCCGCACCGCCCGACGGCCGTCAAGGGTCGTCCACAGTGCGGAAAGATCTTTCCGTGGCGTTGTTTCGGGGGCATTGCCTCGCCATTGCCGCAATCGTAGGCTTGGAGGATTCCACAACACGGAATCCGCCTTCCGGAGGGAAGAGATCAGCTGCCGGGCCCCGGCCGGTAGGCTGCGCTCTCACTACTCACTATCCGCCCTGGGGAGGAACGGTGTCGTCAGACCGCACAGGGGGTGTCCAGTCCCTTGAACGAGCCTTCGACCTGCTGGAGCGGATGGCCGACGCGGGCGGCGAGGTCGGCCTGAGCGAGCTGTCGGCCAGCAGCGGCCTGCCGCTGCCCACCATCCACCGCCTCATGCGCACCCTCGTCGACTGCGGCTACGTACGCCAGCAGGCCAACCGCCGCTACGCGCTCGGCCCCCGCCTCATCCGGCTCGGCGAGAGCGCCTCCCGCCTGCTGGGCACCTGGGCCCGCCCCTACCTGGCGGAGCTGGTCGAGGCGACCGGCGAGACGGCGAACATGGCGCTGCTGGACGGCGACGAGGTGGTCTACGTCGCCCAGGTGCCCTCGCGGCACTCGATGCGGATGTTCACCGAGGTCGGGCGGCGCGTGCTGCCGCACTCCACGGGCGTCGGCAAGGCGCTGCTCGCGCAGGTGGCGCCGGAGGAGGTACGGGCGCTGCTCGCGCGCACCGGCATGCCGGCGGCGACCGAGCGGACGATCACCGAGCCGGACGAGTTCCTGGCCGAGCTGGAGCGGATCCGTACCCTCGGCTACGCGGTCGACGACAACGAGCAGGAGGTCGGGGTCCGCTGCCTCGCGGTCACCGTCCCCGACTCCCCCACCGCCGCCGCGATCTCCATCTCCGGCCCGGCCGGACGGGTCACCGAGGCCGCGACCGACAAGATCGTCCCCGTCCTCCAGGACGTGGCCCGGCAGCTCTCGGCCGCGCTGGCCAGCAACGCCCTGTCCTAGTCCTCGTCCAGAGGCGGCCCTCCGAAGAGCTCGATGGCGCGCCGCACCTCCGTGACGGCGCTCCCCAGCGCGCTCACGGAGCCCAGGGCCCCGGCGATGACCAGAAGAGAGCGCCGCAGCCGCTCCATCTCCGGCTCGCCGGCGGCCGTTTCGGCGGCCAGGGCGGACAGTTCCTCCTCGGCGGCCCAGCGATCCGGTAACTCCGCCCGGTATCCCGCGAGTTCACGGTGAAGGCGGGCCACGGCGGCACGCAGGGCCTCGACTCTCGGATCCACGCTCCCCCCGTCGTGAAGCGCGGCGCTCGCGCCGCTCCGGTCCTTCACCACAGAATATTCCCCACAGCTATGCCCCTTGCAGTTCGCACAACCGTCCGGCTCCATCGCGGAGCGCGGGGAGGACAGTAAACGCGACACAGAGCAGGGCTCGCTATACAGAGAGCTAAAAACCTTCCAACTTCCTTGACCTACGGCCGATTTAGCGACAATCAGCGAAGGATCGAGCGCACATGGCACACCCGGACACCGCCACGGACACCGCCACGGCTCCGATCGCCGGTCTGCTGCTGGCCGCCGGGGGCGGCCGCCGCCTGGGCGGGCGGCCCAAGGCGCTGCTCCCCTACGCCGGGCGGCCACTGGTCGAGCACGCCGCCCGCGCCCTGCGCGACGGCGGCTGCTCGCCGGTGCGCATCGTGCTGGGCGCCGCCGCCGAGGACGTACGCGGCCACGCCGACCTCACCGGGTACGAGGTGACCGTCAATCCGGACTGGGAGCAGGGCATGGGCTCCTCGCTTCGGGCCGGGCTGGCGGCGCTGGCCGGCAGCGGGGCGCGGGCGGTGATCGTGGCACTGGTGGACCAGCCGGGGATCGGCGCGGCGGCGGTGGCGCGGGTGGCGGGGGCGTACGCGTCACCGGGGAGCCTGGCGGCGGCCGCGTACGACGGGAAGCGGGGGCATCCGATCCTGCTGGGGGCGGAGCACTGGGCGGGGGTGGCGGCGAGTGCCGTGGGCGACCAGGGGGCACGCTCCTATCTGAAACGGCACGAATCGCGGATCCGGCTCGTCGAGTGCGGGGACATCGCCGCGCCCGCCGACATCGACACCCCGGACGACCTGCGGCTTCTGGGGTGATGCGGATGCGAGGCCGCGCCCAGTGCCACAAAACGTTGAACTTCCGCAATGCAAAAACTAAGCTCCACACAGCAGAAGCCTCAGTCAAGGAGAGCCCCCGCCATGTCAGCCGTCGTCGCGGACACCGCATTCCCCGTCGAGCGTTCGGAGGAGGTGCTGACCGACGAGGCCCTGGCCTTCATCGCCGAGCTCCACCGTCGCTTCGCACCCCGCCGGGCCGAACTGCTCGCCCGCCGCAAGGAGCGCCGCGACGAGATCGCCCGCACCGGCACCCTGGACTTCCTCGCGGACACCGCCCCGGTCCGCGCGGGAGACTGGCAGGTCGCCGAGTCCCCGGCGGCCCTCAATGACCGCCGGGTCGAGATCACCGGCCCCACCGACCGCAAGATGACCATCAACGCCCTCAACTCCGGCGCGAAGATCTGGCTCGCCGACTTCGAGGACGCCTCCGCCCCCACCTGGCACAACGTCATCGGCGGCCAGATCAACCTCATCGACGCCTACGAGCGCCGCATCGACTTCACCTCCCCCGAGGGCAAGACCTACGCCCTGCGCCCCGACGCCGAGCTCGCCACCGTCGTCGCCCGCCCGCGCGGCTGGCACCTCGCCGAGCGCCACCTCACCGTGGACGGCGAGCCGGTCCCCGGCGGCCTGGTCGACTTCGGCCTGTACTTCTTCCACAACGCCAAGCGGCTGATCGCCAAGGGCAAGGGCCCCTACTTCTACCTCCCCAAGACCGAGTCGCACCTCGAAGCCCGCCTGTGGAACGACGTCTTCGTCTTCGCCCAGACTTACGTGGGCGTGCCGCAGGGCACCGTGCGCGCCACCGTCCTCATCGAGACGATCACCGCCGCCTTCGAGATGGAGGAGATCCTCTACGAGCTGCGCGACCACGCCTCCGGGCTCAACGCGGGCCGCTGGGACTACCTCTTCTCCATCGTCAAGAACTTCCGCGACGCGGGCGAGAAGTTCGTCCTCCCCGACCGCAACCTGGTCACCATGACCGCCCCCTTCATGCGCGCGTACACCGAGCTGCTGGTGCGCACCTGCCACAAGCGCGGCGCCCACGCCATCGGCGGCATGGCGGCCTTCATCCCCTCCCGCCGCGACGCCGAGGTCAACGCGGTCGCCTTCGACAAGGTCAAGGCCGACAAGGACCGCGAGGCCGCCGACGGCTTCGACGGCTCCTGGGTCGCCCACCCCGACCTGGTCCCGATCGCCCGCGCCTCCTTCGACGCGGTCCTGGGCGACCGGCCCAACCAGAAGGACCGGCTCCGCGAGGACGTCCACGTGGAGGCCGCCGAGCTGCTCGCCATCGACTCCCTGGACGCCCGGCCGACGTACGAGGGCCTGCGCAACGCCGTCCAGGTCGGCATCCGCTACATCGAGGCCTGGCTGCGCGGCCTGGGCGCCGTCGCCATCTTCAACCTCATGGAGGACGCGGCCACCGCCGAGATCTCCCGCTCCCAGATCTGGCAGTGGATCAACGCGGGCGTCGTCTTCGCCGACAGCGGCGACAAGGCGACCGCCGATCTCGTCCGCCGCCTCGCCGCCGACGAACTCGCCGCCATCCGCGCCGAGGTCGGCGACCAGGCGTTCGCGGCGGGCAAGTGGCAGCAGGCCCACGACCTGCTGCTCAGGACCGCGCTGGACGAGACCTATGTCGACTTCCTGACGCTGCCCGCGTACGAGCAGCTGACGGGCTGACCGGGTGACCGAGGGTGTGCTTCACCCGCGAGGCGGAACAGATCTGGCCTGACCCCGGCGTCCCCGTGAGGCTGGGGGGACGGCCCGATCTGGCAGGAGCACGCACGTGGGGAGAGGCGAGCAGGACGTGGTGCGCCGGGTGCGGTTCCTGCCCGCCGCGCTGCTGCTCGGGGGCGCAGCTCTGGACTGGGTGACACCGCCGGAGTTCAGTGCGACGGCTCTCTACTCGGTCGCGCCGATGGTCGCGGCACCGTTGCTCTCGCTGCGCGCGACGGTTCTCACGGGCATCGGCGCCTGCGCGGCCGACGCGGCGCTGCTTGCGCATTTCGGTTTTCTCGGCGACGCGGGCGGCATGACCGAGCTCGCGTCGATCGCGGCGATCGCGGTCGTGGCCGTGGTCATCAACCGCCTTCTCCACATTCGCGACCTGCGCGTGCGTTCCGCACGCGGCATCGCCGCCACCGTGCAGCGCGCGGTGCTGCCGCAGCCGCCGGAGCGCATCGGCCCGCTGCGCATCGCCGTACGCTACGAGGCCGCGCAGGAGGACGCCCAGATCGGCGGCGACCTGTACGCCGTCCAGGACACGCCCTACGGAGTGCGCTGCCTCATCGGCGACGTACGCGGCAAGGGCCTGGACGCCGTCGAGACGGTGACCGTCCTGCTCGGCACCTTCCGGGACGCGGCCGATCACGAGCCCACGCTGAGCCGGCTGGCGGCCCGCCTGGAGCGGACCCTGCACCGCGAAGGGGAGCGACGGGCGGGCCTGGACACCCTGGAGGGGTTCACGACCGCCGTACTGGCCGAGTTCCCGCCCGGCGGCGACGCGATCCGGCTGCTCAACCGCGGCCATCCCCCGCCGCTGCTCCTCACCTCCGACGGCTCCGTCCGTTTCGCGGAGCCGTCCCGCAACGCCCTGCCGCTGGGCCTCGGCGCGCTGGTGGCGGGCCCGGATCCGGACTCCGGCTCCGACCCCGTCGACACCTTCCCCTTCCCGCCGGGTTCCGTCCTGCTGCTGCACACCGACGGCGTCACCGAGGCCCGCGACACCGCGGGCGGCTTCTACGACCCGGTCGCGGGCCTGGCCGGGCGGTGCTTCGACGGGCCCGGCGAGCTGCTGGACGCCCTGGTCGACGCCGTCCACCGGCACACCGGCAGGCGGGGCAGCGACGACATGGCCCTGCTCGCCGTCACCCGGTCCCGGACGGTCGCGGCGGTCCCGTCGGTCCCGTCAGTCGTGTGACAGTCCGAACCACGGCTGCCGGGCCAGCCGGTCCTGGACGACCTCCCGCGCTCCCGGGTCGCCGACCTGCCCTGCGAGGTCCCCGGCGTGGGACCTGAGGGCCCCCGCGTCCGGTGCGCCGGTGGCGGCGGCCGTCCGGGCCCGGACCTCGGCGGCCAGGGCCCGGTCCCAGTCGGTGAAGGCGCCCGGCTGCTGCGCGATCAGCTCCGCGTAGCGGGGCGCGTGCAGTACGGCGATGTGCGGGCGGCCGATGGCCAGGGCCGTCCAGGCGATGGCGTACTCGGCGCGGCCGTGGTTGGCCACGGTGCCCGATCCCGCCTCCAGCCAGTGGAAGCAGGCCGCGTACGCCTGATAGAGCGCGCGGTCCTGCTCGGCGCGTGGGGTGTCCGGGGTGAGCTCGAACAGCAGGTCGCCGAGTTCGTTGTTCAGCTCGACGGCGAACCACCGGTGCAGATCCCCCTGACTCGGCAGTCGGCTGCCGAACGCCGAGACCACGTCCTGCCAGCGCCGGAAGCCGTACTCGTGGGCGATCACCGCCTGGGCGTCGCGCAGTCCGAAGCGGGCCGGATCCACCGGCCCGGCGCCGATGGCCGCGGCGCGGGCCTGTGCGCCGGGGTGTGCGTTGATCACGGCCAGCCGCAGGTCCTTGGCCTGGGTACGGAGGTGGGCGAGTTCGGCCTCCGCGGGCAGGCTCACCAGAATCGGGGTTGCGCGGGGATGGTCTCCAGGTCGGTGAGCACCAGCTCGCGGTCCTCGTCCTGGGCGATGTCCTCGGCCGCCGCCAGGGCCTGCTCGGTCCAGGCACGGGCCTGTTCCTTGTCGCCGGCCACGGCACTGGCGCGTGCCAGGGACTCGTAGGCGAAGGCCAGATCCCAGTCGCCGATCTCATGGGCACGGCAGATCTCCAGCCCGCGCCGGGCGTGGTGCAGCGCGGGTTCGGCGCGGCCGAGCACCGCGTAGACGCGCGAGCACTGCCACTCGCCGCGGCTGAGGTTCGCCGGAGCGCCCACCCGGCCCCAGTGGTGGCGCGACGCGTGGGCCATGTGCACCATGTCGTCGTCCTGCTCCACCGTGCGGTCCTCCTTCTCCAGCAGCCGCCACACTCCGTTGAACAGGTCGATGGCCAACCGCCGCTCGGCGTCCCTGTCTTCCATGCCGTCCTTGCCGTCCTTGACTTCGTTGGCCTCCGTGTCGGCCATCGGTGCCTCGATTCCGTCCTCGATGAGATGATCCGTGCGGTGGACCTCGCCCCGGAGCCGGTCCAGGCGGGCCTGAAGCCTGCGCCGGTGCTTCACCAGGACGAGCCGGATGCCCGCCTCGTCGTCCGGCATCGCCAGGCACTCCCTGATCTGCTCCAGCGGCACGTCGACCGAGCGCAGCAGCCGCACCAGCCGCGCGTGGGCGACCTGTTCCGGCCCGTAGAACCGGTATCCCGTCGCGGGGTCGACCAGTGCGGGTGCCAGCAGCCCGACGCGGTCGTAGTGCCGCAGCGCCTTCGCGGTCAGCCCGACGCGGCGCGCCAGCTGTCCGACGGTGATCAGTTCGGGTCCGTCCATGCGCCGAATGTAGAACCTTGCCGCGCGGCAACCTCAAACGCGCCCGCACCCGCGTCGCTGGTTTGGAACGGATTCCGCCCTGGGCACAGTGCACCGAAAGGGAGGGGACGGACAATGTCGACCTGGAACGGAATTGGCACGAAATATCTCGGATACAGCAATCGGAACCGCGACGGCAGCCACCATGCCACGGAGTGGGCGGTCCTGCTCGACCTGCCGGTGATACCGCTGCGCCGCCATCGCCTGACGGTCGGCAGGACGGCGTACACGACCACCGGCACCACCGGCAGATCGGTCACCGGATTCGTCGTGCACGAGGAGACCCCGCTCGACGTCCGCGAGATATGCCGCACCTACCTCGTCTGGTGGCTGCTGGGCCCGCTCGTCGCCGTGGGGCCGGCCGCCCTGCTGCTGTGGTCGGTGAGTGACAAGCAGGACGGCGGGTTCGGGTTCTGGGCGTTCGTCCTGGGTGTCTCGGCGGCCTGGGTGATCGGCGTGCTGGCGGCCATGACCGCGTACAACCGGCAGCGGCGCGGCCTGCCGAAGTGAGCCGGGGGTTCAGGCGGTGAGACCGGCGATGCGGGCGAGGCGCTGGGCCTCGGCGCGGGTGCTGCGGGCGATCGCGTCCTCGTCGACCAGGGTGAGGCGGCCGGACTCGACGACGGGCCTGCCGTTGACCAGCGACAGGGTGACCGGGGCGGCGGCGCCGAAGACGAGGGCGTTGACCGGGTCGGCGATGGAGGCGTGGGCGATGGTGTCGAGCTTCCACAGGACGAGGTCGGCGAGCTTGCCGGGCTCGATGGAGCCGATCTGGTCGGCGCGGCCGAGGACCTGGGCGCCGCCGTAGGTGCCCAGGCGCAGCGCCTGACGCGCGGTGAGGGCGGCCTCGCGGTGGGCGCCGAGGCGGTTGATGAGCAGGGCGTTGCGCAGTTCGGTGTGCAGCTCGCCGGACTCGTTGGAGGCGGTGCCGTCGACGCCCAGGCCTACGGGGACGCCGGCGGCGAGCATGTCGGGGACGCGGGCGATGCCGGCGGCGATACGGGCGTTGGACGACGGGCAGTGGGCGACGCCGGTGCCGGTGCGGGCGAAGGCCGCGATGTCGGAGTCGTTCATGTGGACGCAGTGCGCCATCCACACGTCGGAGCCGAGCCAGCCGGTGGACTCGAAGTAGTCGGTGGGGCCCATGCCGAACAGTTCCTTGCAGAACTGCTCCTCCTCGACGGTCTCGCTGCCGTGGGTGTGCAGGCGTACGCCCTTGCGCCGCGCCAGCTCGGCGCCCTGGCGCATCAGCTCGGTGGAGACCGAGAACGGCGAGCAGGGCGCGACCGCGACCTGCGTCATCGCGTCGAAAGAGGCGTCGTGGTGCCGGTCGACCGTCTCCTCGGTGGCGGCCAGCGCCCCTTCGAGGGTCTCGACGGCGAAGTCCGGCGGCAGGCCGCCGTCCGACTCGCCCCGGTCCATGGAGCCCCGGGCGAGGGTGAAGCGTACGCCCATCTCGGAGGCGGCCCGGATGATGGAGCCGGACAGGTCGCCGGAGCCCCGCGGGAAGACGTAGTGGTGGTCCGCGGCGGTGGTGACGCCGCCGCGGGCCATCATGCCCAGTGAGCCCTGGGCGCCGGCGTAGGTCATCTGCTCGTCGATGCGGGCCCAGGTCGGGTAGAGGGCGACCAGCCAGTTGAAGAGGTTGTGGTCGGTGGCCAGGCCCCTGGTGAGGAACTGGTAGAAGTGGTGGTGGGTGTTGACCAGTCCGGGGGTCAGCAGATGCCCGGTGGCGTCGATCCGGCGGACCACACCCTCCAGCCCCTCGGGGGCGGGGCCTGCGCCGACCGACTCGATGCGGTTGCCCGCGACGACGACATGACCGGTGGCGTACTCGGTGCCTGCGGCGTCGACCGTGGCGATGGAACAGTTCTCGATGACGATGCGCTCGGCAGGCGTGGCGTTGGTCATGGCGTAGGGAGCCTTTCAGTCCGTGACCGGGATGCGGGCCTCGGCGCCGTCCCGCAGGACCGTGCCCTCGATGAGGCCGTAGGGGCGGTCGGCCGCGAAGTAGACCTCGTTGTCGTTCTTGAGGTCAAAGGGCGCCAGATCGACCAGGAAGTGGTGCTTGTTGGGGAGCGAGAGCCGGATCTCGTCGATCTCGGGGCGGTTGTCGACGACCCGCGAGCCCATGGCGTACAGGGTCTGCTGGAGCGAGAGCGAGTACGTCCCGGCGAAGGCTTCGAGCAGGTGCCCGCGCACCGCGTCGTAGGACTGCTCCCACTGCGGGGCGCTGTCCTGGTCGCCGTCCGTCCAGTTGAAGCGCCAGCGGGCGTTGACCTCGGTGGCCAGGATGCGGTCCTGGGTCTCCTTCAGGGTGGTGTACCGGTCCTTGACGTAGCCCCAGAACTCCGAGTCGGTGGAGTTCATCACCACCAGGCCGGTGAGACCGGAGATGACCTGCCAGCTCCCGCCGTCGTAGGTGATCTCGCTGATCCGGGTCTCCTGGCCCTTGCGCACGAACGAGTGCGCGGGCGTGATCCGCTCCCAGGCGTACTCCTCGATCCGGATCCGGGCCCGCCTGATCGGTTCCTGGCTGGTGACGAAGTGCCTGGCGAGGTGGATGCCGAAGGCCTCGGCCGACTCGATCCCGTACTCCTTGGCGAAGGCGTAGACCGTGTTCTTGGTGGCGTCGGTCGTCAGGACGTTGGCGTTGCTGCCCGAGAGATGGACCTCCTCCATGTCCCCGGACAGGGCGACGGAGACATTCAGGTCCTTGATGTGGTGGGTCGCGCCGTCGCGCGTGATGCGCACGACGCGGTTCTCCGCCTTGCCGTACTGGTTCGGGCCGAGATAGGTGGGCATCGGTTAGCTCCCTCGGTATACGGAGTAGCCGAACGGGTTGAGCAGCAGCGGTACGTGATAGTGCTCGCCCGGCGCGACGGCGAAGACGATCGCCACCTCCGGGAAGAAGGCCCCGGCCTGCTGGTCCTCGGCTTGTTTCTTGGCGAAATACGGTTCGGTCAGGAACTCCAGGCGTACGTGCGTGGTGCCTTCCGGCAGCTCGGGCAGGTCCTTGCAGCGGCCGTCGGCATCGGTCTTCGACGCTCCGTGCGGCGTCCACGGGGCCTCGCCCCCGGCGCGGACCGCCAGCTGGACGGGCACGCCCTGGGCGGGGCGGCCGATGCTGGTGTCCAGGATGTGCGTGGACACGGATGTCATGCGGGGTCCTCCTCGATCAGCCGCGTCAGGCGGATGCGGTTGATCTTCCCCAGTTCGGTGCGGACGATCTCGCGCTCGCTGTCCGTGTCGTTGCCGATCCGCTCCTTCAGCGCCGCGAGCATCTCGTCGCCGCTGCGGCCCGTCGCGCAGATCAGGAACACATGCCCGTGCCGCTCCTGGTACGCCAGGTTCAGTTCGAGCAGCTCCTCCCGCAGGGATTCCTGTACGCCGCTCTGCTCCCGCGCCGATGTCGCGTCCCCCGGCTTGGGCCGCCCGATCGGCGGATGGCCCGCCATCGCCTCGGCCAGATCCTCCGCCGTCAGCGCCGCCATGGCCGCGTCGCTCGCCCGCAGCACCGCGTCGAGGCTGCCGTAGGGGCGCCCTGCGGCCACCGCCGCGCCCCAGGCAGTGCTGGCGCACGCCTCGTGCAGCAGCCGGGCCGTGTCCGACGGGTCCGCCGTGTTGAACCGGGTCAGGCCCGGCGAAGCGCTGGAAGTCACAACCGCAAGCTAAGAGCGCGCGACGACTTGCGTCAACACTTTGTTGAAAACTTCCGGTTACGAGTCGCAGCGATGAGTCTGCCGCCGCCCGCAGGTCTACCTTCCGAACGGAACAACCGACTCACCGGGAGCAAGCCATGGGCCTCATCCACATCGCGATGTTCGCAACCCTCGACCTCGTCGGGCAGGCGCCCGGCGGCCCCGACGAGGACCCGGAGGGGTTCCCGTTCGGCGGCTGGCAGGCGCCCCTGCTGGAAGAGGTCGCCGGGGCGCAGATCGCCGCCGCGTACGAGGGCACGGACGCCCTCCTGCTCGGCCGGCGGACGTATGACATCTTCGCCGACTACTGGCCGCACCAGAAGGGCGGCGAGGACGACGACTTCGCCGCCCTCTTCAACAGCATCCCGAAGTACGTGGCCTCCCGCGGCACGCCCGACCTCTCGTGGGCCGGGTCCACGCAGCTCGGCCCGGACCTGGCCGGCGCCGTGCGCGAGATCCGTGACCGGCACGAGCACGTGAAGGTCGTCGGGAGCCTGGACCTGGTGCAGACCCTCCTGCGCGAGAAGCTCTTCGACCGTCTCGACCTCTGGGTGCACCCGATCGTGCTCGGCGTCGGGAAGAAGGTGTTCGACGGCGGCGCGGTGCCCACGAACGTCACCCTCCTCGCACCGCCGGTGGCCGGTCCGAAGGGCACCGTGTACCTGCGCTACGGGCTCGCCGACGGCACGCCCCGAACGGGGGACATGAGCGCACCCGACCGCGGTGTCTGACTCAGCGACGGCGGCGGGCGTTGAGCCGGGTGTTGAGTCGGGCGGCCTGGCGGGTCAGATGGTCGCGTTCGGCGAGGTCGGTTGCCTTGTGGGCCGCCTCGGCGTACAGCAGCGCCGCTGCCATCAGGTCGCCGTCGCGTTCGTGGAGGTAGGCCGCGACCGCGGTGTGGCGGGGCAGTGAGTCGTCCACCGCCGCGAGCGCGGCCAGGCCGGCGCGTGGTCCGTCGGCCTCGCCGACGGCCACCGCGCGGTTGAGGCGGACGACGGGGCTGTCGGTCAGGCGGGCGAGCTCGTCGTACCACTCGACGATCTGCACCCAGTCGGTCTCCTCGGCGGTGGGCGCGTCGGCGTGCAGGGCCGCGATGGCCGCCTGGGCCTGGAACTCGCCGAGGCGGTCCCGGGCGAGGGCCGTCTGCAGGATCGCCACGCCCTCGGCGATCGACCTCGTGTCCCACCGGCCGCGGTCCTGCTCGGCGAGCGGCACCAGGCTGCCGTCGGGCGCCGTCCGGGCCGTACGCCGGGCGTGGTGCAGCAGCATGAGCGCGAGCAGCCCCGCCACCTCGGGGTGGTCGACCTGGGCCGCGAGCTGCCGGGTGAGCCGGATGGCCTCGGCGGCGAGGTCGACGTCGCCGGAATAGCCCTCGTTGAAGACCAGGTACAGGACGCGCAGCACGGTCGCTACATCGCCGGGCTGGTCGAACCGTACGCCGGAGACCGTGCGCTTGGCCCGGCTGATGCGCTGCGCCATGGTCGCCTCGGGCACCAGGTAGGCCTGGGCGATCTGGCGGGTGGTGAGCCCGCCGACGGCGCGCAGCGTGAGCGCGACCGCCGACGACGGAGTCAGTGACGGGTGGGCGCACAGGAAGTAGAGCTGGAGCGTGTCGTCCACCGCGGGCGCGAGCCCGGGCACCGGTTCCTCGTCGACCACGACCTCACGCCGGCGGCGGGCGGTGTCCGCCCGGGTCGCGTCGAGGAACTTGCGCCAGGCCACCGTGACCAGCCAGCCCTTCGCATCCCGCATGGGGTATCCCCTGCTCGAAGAGCTTGGGGAGGGGTTGGCCGGCCACACGCGGACCGCCTCGACCAGCGCCTCCTGCACGGCGTCCTCGGCCGCCGCGAAGTCGGCTCCGCGGCGGACGAGGATCGCGAGCACGCTCGGTGTGAGGCTGCGCAGCAGAACCTCGTTCACTTGAAAGAACACTCCGAGTTGCTCGGCGAGATGCCGTAGAACGGGCGCAGTTCGAGCCACTCGTGGATCGGCTTCCCGGCCGCCCCGGGCGCGGCCGACAGCTCCCCGGCCAGTTCCACGGCACGCTCGTAGCTGTCGACGTCGATCACCATCCAGCCGGCGATGAGGTCCTTGGTCTCCGCGAACGGGCCGTCGGTCACCGGCGGACGCCCCTCGCCGTCGTACCGCACGAACGTCCCCTCGGGTGCGAGGGCCTGGCTGTCGACGAACTCGCCGGTCTTCTCCAGCCGGGCCGCGAAGTCGTTCATGTACCGCACGTGGGCCGAGATCTCCTCCGGCGTCCACTGGTCCATCGGCACGTCGTTGACCGCCGCAGGGGCGCCGCGGTAGTGCTTGAGCAGCAGGTACTTGGCCATGGTGTCTCTCCTCGGTGCTGTCGCGACCCATTGTGGCCGCGTTCACCCCAGGGACGGAGCCGGCCACGGGTTCTCGACATCGCGAGCTCGGTCAGCCGGACGTCCGGCGCAGGACCAGGGAGACGAAGCCCCAGGTGTCCCGGTAGACGCGCAGCCATTCGGAGCGCCGGGTGGTGGCTGTCTCCAGTGCCTGCGCGCTGTCCGGATCGGCGGGGTGGTCCAGGGCCCAGGAGGCCAGCGACCCCCAGCAGGCCCATTCGTAGTCGTCCAGCTCGCGGCGCGTGCTGACATGCCCGTCGACCGGAGTCCAGCCGTCGGCGACGACACGGTCCACGGTGGTCGCCAGGTCGGCGAAGTCCCCGAGCATCTCGACGGCCTCCTCGGAAGGGTCGCGGTCCCAGAATCCGTCACCGATCAGGACCCGGCCGCCGGGAGCCAGGTGCTTGCGTGCTGCCGCGAGCGTGGGGAGCAGACCGCCGAAGGCATGCGCGGCCCCGACGCTGAGCACCAGGTCGAACGGCTGCGAGGACACGAAGCCCTCGGCCTCCTGGTGGTGCAGCACGAGGCGCTCCCCGACACCGAGCCGGCTCGCTGCCTCGCGCGCCTGCGCCAGGTCGTCCCCGGAGATGTCGACGCCCTCGGCGTGCAGCTTCGGGCCCATCGCCAGGGCCCGCAGGAGCCACTCCCCGCCGCCGCAGCCAAGGTCGAGCACACGCTCGTCGCCACGCGGAACACCGCGTTCAAGAAGCCGGCGTACCGAGTCGTCGTCGAGCGGGGACTTTATCGGGTGCTCGGCATGGGCGATCGCGGAGATCTGTTCACGGTTCACCGGCGCAGCCTGTCAGCGGCAGAGGCCGCGCGCACCTCGTTTTCGGTTCGCGGGCCGGAGCCCTCCGCTGTGCCCTGCGGCCACCTACGATCCTTCTGCCTGCGGGTTGGTGTCCCGGGCGGCGTTCTCCCGGTTCAGGTAGTTGTAGACGGTGAATCGGCTGACGCCCAGCGCCGAGGCGACCGTCTCCACGCCGTGGCGGACGGAGAAGGCGCCGCGCTCCTCAAGGATCCGTACGACGGTCTGTTTGGCCTTGCGGTCGAGCTCGGACAGGGACTTGCCGTGGCGGCGCTGGAGGTCGGCGAGTATGTGGTCGAGGGAGTCGGCGAGGTGCGGGAGCCGTACGGCGATGACTTCGTGGCCCTCCCAGGTCAGGACGACGTCGTCGCCGCGGGCGTCGGCGGGGGCGACCAGCTCGGCGCCCATCGCGTCCACGAGCGGCTTGATGGCCGCGCTGAACGGGTGGTCGCCGGAGCCGGTCACTTGGCGCCCTCGCCGATGACGTTGACCTGCAGGGAGACGCGGGTCGCGCCTGCGTCCAGGGTGCGGCGCAGCACGTCGCCGACGGCTGCCACGACCTGGTCGACGGTGCCCTCGGCGGTGTTGCCGAAGGGGCCGACGTCGACCGCGTCGAGTTCGGCGGCCCGCACGACCTCGCGCGCTACGAGGGCGTGCTGCGGAGCCTCGTCCAGGTCGAACGGCTCGGTCGTGAATTCCAGTCTGAGTCGCACCATGGGTCCACGGTAGCCGTGGCCGGACCGGGGGGAACGGGCTACCGGCCGGTGAAGTGCGCGGGGCGTTTCTCCAGGAAGGCCCGCATGCCCTCCTTCTGGTCCTCGGTGGCGAAGAGGGAGTGGAAGAGCCGCCGCTCGAAGAGGACGCCTTCGCGCAGACCCATCTCCAGGGCTCGGTCGACCGCTTCACGGGCGGCCATCGCGGCGGGTTTGCCGTGGGAGGCGATGGCGGCCGCCGTGGTGGCGGCCTCGTCGGCGAGCCGGGCGGCGGGAACGACGCGGGCGACGAGGCCGGAGCGCTCGGCCTCGGCGGCGTCCATCAGGCGGCCGGTGAGGATGAGGTCCATGGCTTTGGCCTTGCCGACGAGGCGGGTGAGCCGCTGGGTGCCGCCGATGCCGGGGATGACGCCGAGCTTGATCTCGGGCTGGCCGAAGCGCGCGGTGTCGGCGGCGATGACGAAGTCGCAGAGCATGGCCAGCTCGCAGCCGCCGCCGAGTGCGTAGCCGGCCACCGCGGCGATCTTGGGTGTACGGAGGGCGGCGAAGGCGTCCCAGCCGGCGAAGTAGTCCTCCGCGTACATCTCGGGGAAGGTGCGGTCCGCCATCTCCTTGATGTCGGCGCCCGCCGCGAAGGCCCGCTCGGAGCCGGTGACGACGAAGCAGCCGACGCCGGGATCGCGGTCCAACGGCCGTAGCGCGTCCGTGAGTTCGGTCATGAGCTCGGCGCTCAGGGCGTTGAGCACTTCGGGGCGGTGCAGGGTCACGGTGACGACCCGGTCGTGCCTTTCGATCTTCAGGGTGTTCATCAGACCTCCTCTACGAGTCCCAGATCGCGCCGTACGCGGGGATGCCGCGGCGCTCCAGGCCGTGCACGACCTGCCAGGTGAGCTTCTTGTTCGAGATGCAGATGACGGCCTCGGCCCCGGTCTCGGCGTACGCCGCCAGCGCGAGCCGGACCATGTCGGGCTTGCCGTGCTCGGAGGTGTCCCAGATGAGGGCCTGCGGCTGGACGGCGAGGATCTCGTCGACGAGCCCGTCCCCGTAGGTCGTACGGGGGCTGCGGGTGGCCCAGACGAGGTGGGCGGGGACCTCGCGGGCGAGGAGGTGGGGCAGGACGGGGCCGATGCCGCTGCCGGTGGCGACGTAGACGACCTTGCTGAACAGGGTCTCGATGTTGGCGACGCCGGCGGTGGTGATGCCCTTGACCCACAGGTGGGAGGGGGTGTCGTCGATGAGGGCGCCGGTCCAGTCGCCGGCCCGGGAGATGGTGAGGCGGAAGCCGGTGCTGCCGGGGGCGGGGACGTTGGCGAAGGAGTGCCATTCGAGGAGGGGGTGGCGGCTGACGGCGGTGGAGGACCCGGCGAAGGGGGTCTCGCCGTAGTCGAAGCGGGCCAGCACCACGTGGGAGGAGGGCCGTTCGATGTCGACCGGCACCCGGCGCAGCCGCAGCCAGGGCAGGGCGACGCTGAAGGTGACGACGGCCAGCACGGCCAGCTCCGCCGGGCCCCCGGTGAGGGCGAGCAGGAGCCAGAGCAGGGCGAGGGCGGCCCAGCCGCCGAAGCGGTGGGTGCGCTCGAAGCGGTCGTGGCGGCGGGCGCGCAGCGGGGGCAGGGCGGTGGTGATCATGCCGGTGAGCAGGGCCACGATCGCGTACGAGAGGGCCAACGCGGTCGTGGGACCGCCGCGTACCGTCAGGGCCGCGACGAAGCCGAGGAACCAGGCGGTGCCCGCGAGCGCCCCGCCGACGTGCAGACCGCCGAAGTGGTAGACCTTCGCCAGCGTCCAGCGGATCCGCAGCGGCCAGTGGACGGGGGCCGAAGTGGCGAGGCGGAAGAGGAGATTGACGACGTACTGCTGGCGGATCACGATCGCGAGGGCGAAGTTCGCGAGCGCGGCCCGGGACAGCGACGCGGTGGCGATGCCGCCGGGCAGGGCGTGGGCCAGCAGGGCCAGGTTCGCCGCGAGGACGAGGGCGATGAGGCGGTTGTAGTGCATCAGGCGCGGGTGCTTGAGGATCCGGCGCGGAAGCGCGGTCAGCGGCGGTAGGGCGGGGGCGGCGATCTCCTCGGCCGTGGTCACGAGGCGGCCCCTACGGCCCCCACGGCCCCCGCGAGGGCCAGCCCCAGCAGAGCGCTCTTGTCGATCTTGCCCCGCCCCGTGAGCGGGAGCGCTCCCAGAACGTGCACGGCACCGGGCACGCAGTAGTACGGCAGCGCACGCGCCACCGCCGCCCGTGCGGCCTGCGGGTCCACGCCCGCCCCCGACACGAACGACACCAGCGTGCGGTCGTCCAGCTTGAGCGTCGCCGCGCGCACGCATCCGGGCACCGACTCCAGGGCCGCCGACACCGCGTCGAGCTCGACGCGGAAGCCGCGGATCTTGACCTGGTCGTCCGTCCGTCCGAGGTGTTCCAGCTCGCCGTCGGCCGTCCAGCGGCCGAGGTCGCGGGTCCGGAACATCATCCGGCCGCCGCCGAGGAAGGGGTCGGGGGCGTAGCGCTCCGCGTTGAGTGCCGGGTTGTCCAGG
>Ga0307517_10005280_pt1 | contig 19522 bp, 9 predicted proteins | sample 23_EM_MG_FD_194515 | JGI IMG/M metagenome (GOLD analysis project Ga0307517, IMG submission 194515) | Populus trichocarpa ectomycorrhiza microbial communities from riparian zone in the Pacific Northwest, United States - 23_EM | ecosystem: Host-associated > Plants > Roots > Unclassified | place... | reverse complement strand
ATATCCTCAATTTCATAATTAAAAATTATTACATGATAAAGGAGAAAGGTTTGAAAATTAAAGTATAAATTAGAAACCTCGTGATGTTTTGTAGTCAAAATATTAATTATTGTGAAAAAAAAAAACAAGGAAAAATCAAAAGCATTCTTGTCCACCCTCTTTACCACTTTTTTTGCATCCCAAAGATAAATAACAAAACGTGCATGTTAAACATACTTCACATATATGCAATGTCCATTGAGTAGGTCGTGCTCTCCTCGCAGGGATGAGATGATATTTTTTGGATGGCATCGTGAAATGATTTTTGGTTGGTTTAAAATCTGCTATCTAATATCATGATTATTAGGAATTATAAGTGGTCTTTTAGAGATTCTATGTAAGGAACTGGTTGTGTAAAGAAAATATATTAGTACTCTAGTACACCCTATCTAAGGTAGACTGCATTGTCTTTTTTTCTTTTTATTTGTTATGGTCTGATAATATTTCTATCTCTATTAATATACGATGGTGGGTTCGCTACGATGAACAAACCCTAGTTTCCAAGATCAAGAACTTGGTCTAAAATAGTAAAATGTCCTCAATTATCATTGAGGTTTCTTTCAGGGTAAAAATTGGTATTTTAGCTATTGCATAATTACAAATAATATTTCGGATAAAATTCCTTATGATTTTTTTATCCTTATATTATAAATGAATGAGTTGTATTACTCACAATAATGTTTTGGATATTAACCCGATACAAGTTTTTTTATCCTTATATTAAACGTGAGTAATGATGAATTATTATCCTTAATAATATTTTGGATATTAACCATTTTTATGTTTTTAATCCTTATATTAAAAGTGAATAATTGTATTTCCAAAAATAAGTTTTTTTATATTTTTGAAATATAGGCCAAAATCCTTTGAAATTTTACAAACTTGTTGTAAAATCCATGCAATATTTTTTTAAAAAAAAAAAACATGCCAAAATATTTTAGATTTTAAAATAATGCTCAAATAATTTTAGGATTTTTGGTAACATGCAAGAAAGAAACCTTTTATTATTATTATTATTATTATTATTATTATTATTATTATTATTTAAAAATTTTAAATTTTTTTATCTTTTATTTAGGCTTTTTTTATCCTTTGAATTCAACCTTATTTTTTTTTAAATAATGCCAAAATATTTTTTTATCATTTGGCAAAAACCTATTTTTTTAAAAAAACCAAAACTATCAAAATAGGTCTAAGGGGGTGTTTGTCACACCCATCCTTAAACCGAAAAATCTTTAGCAAAAACATTGCAAGCCAAACAAGGCCTTAGCCATTTGACCTAAATGTGACCCAACTTTGAACTAACCAGGTTTATACGAAACCTTTGGTTTGATTATAAACCGAACCAAATACCACTGGTTTGACCCACAAACTAAACCAAAACTTTAAACGAATCAAACTTAAAAAAAACAAAAAAACACTTAAATTTTTTAATCCAAAAACAAATCAAACACAAAAAACAATGAAGAACACATAAAACATTTTAACCTAAATTCCAGTAACATGAACATTAATCCAAACCAGATTTTATGAAATCAAAAACATAGAAAGGTTGAAAATAAATCACTGAACAATAATCAAGTATTAAACATCGACAATTATCAACCAATAATCATGATTTCATCAAAATAGGTTTCGATTCAAAACCAAAATCATAAGATTAAAACCCTTAAAAAAATGTTATTGATGCAAACTAACCCTATATTATTAATTAATCAAGTCATACAAAGTGTCATGTGTAAAGAAATGGATCAAAATTAGTCCAAATCATAGAGTTAAAATAATGTTTTTTCAAGAACTCAAATAACATTACCCAACAACTCAGAAAAACCCAACACATTGTTAAACACAAAACTAGCCTTTTAGGCTTCTAAAACATGTTATTTGTTGTCCTTAAAAACCACATTACCAATACTAAGCATATTTAAATCCAAAAAAACTAACAAATCACATCAAATCATCAATATTATGCATGAAGTTCTACTTTCACAAACTGCTAAATTAAAACAACAAGCATGTTTAACAATCTGAGGTTCAAAATTGACACTTTAACACTCCATAAGGCTAAATCAAAACCAAAAGGCAAGAACATGCATTAACAACCCAGAAAAAACATCAACATTCCTAATGCCATGTATGGAAGATTATAAAAACACTTTGTTTCATTTAATCTAAACATTCAAGCATCTTCTAAACATCCAGTAACATTAATGAACAACTTTAAGCAGGATTAAACAAAGAAAAAAAACAATATTTTGTATATTAATAAAAAAAAAAAACAAAGCAAAAGGCTATATAATACAACAAATGTTAAAAAAAAAACACCATAAAACATGAAAGAACATGCTAGAGATGTGCCCCATGGACATCATCTACCAGGCTAAATGAATATTTTAAATCTTTTTCAAGTTTGTTACTTTTTCTCAAAGTTAAGGAAATCCTCGGGCTTGGCTCTTAAAACCTTCACAATTAGGGTTCCTTTATCAATCTTTTCCTCAGTTCTCCCTCTCCTTTTCTCCTTCCTCCTGCCTTGATTTTCTAAAGGCATTTATAGTGTTTCAAGGTAGGATTTTGAAGGATTCAATTAAAAATTGATAATCAATCATCAATGATTAGCCCTCTGATCGAAATGGAATGGTTTTGGACAAATCTTAACAATTAGAAACTCTATCCTTGGCTGGTTTTGCAATAGTGATTTTTAACAAACTCAAAGATGGTTTTTTGCAAAACTTGGAGGCCAAGTTAAGTTTTCTGGCCTTTTAATCTTGATAAAAGTCATCTGAGCAGCTTTGAAGTGTGAGCACATGAAAAAAAAAATAAGTGGTTTTGGAAAATGGGTATCTTAGACACTTATTACTGAGTTATCCATTTTCAAGGCTTTATTGGAGCAACTCCAACATCATTGTCATTATAGACCACTTTAAGTTGATAAAGGAGGTGCACACCTTTCATTTGAATCCAATACTGCTCAATTTGGTAGTTTGTAGCTTCACATTTATTTGTTTGAAAGTGTCAACTCGATCAGCCCAAAATTTAAAAATGCAGTAAGGCTGATTGAGGACAAGATATGGTAAGATCATTGGAGAAAATAAGATGTAAATGTTTGATGGAAGTAGATGATCTTTGTAGAAGGGATGTTTCTCAGTCGAATGATGGTGATTACAGCCCCTAAGATGGTCGGAAACGCCACATTCATTCTCTTGAAGATGCGTACTCGATCAACCAAAACTTTCGAAGAAGAAGATACACAGTGGCTAAATGACGCGTTGTCTATGCTAAATCCTAAAAATTAGGGTTTCAATTTGGGATTTTGATAAATTTCAATTCAGTCCATTTTTTACCAATTTCTTTTAATTGCACATGTAATTACCTCTCAACTTTTAATTTTTATGCAATTTTACCCCTATCTAACTTAATTGTCAGCCTTAAAATTCAGCGTCTTTTTTTAATTAGGTCATTAGTTCCTGATTTATGCAAATTAACCCTCAATTGACCATCAAACTTTTAATTTCTTCAATTTGACCCCTTGTTTGATCAATTTCAAATCTTGCATTCACATGCCTTTTTCAGTTTAGTCCTTGGTTTTGGATTTCTTTAATCAAGTCTATAATTGCTTATCAAACTTCAATATTTATGCAATTAATCCCCTGATTTAATCAAATTAACTCTTTAAAATTGTAATTTTTTACCCTTGGACTTTGATTTGTTCCAATTAAAGCCTAAATTGACTTCAAAAATCAATTTTTCTTGCAAGTAAGCCCTCAATAAAATCAATTAAGCCTAGAAAAATTTCAATTGAGTCCTTAAATATGCAATTTTGAATTTTCCTCCTTAAATTGAATTTTCTTTGCTAATAAGGCATTCATTAGTAAAAATATGTTATTAAATTTCCAATCTTATGTATTTTGATCTTCCTCATCAACATCGTTTTTATTGTCATTGTTGTCGTCATCACCATCATCTGTATTGTCATCATCACTGCTATCATTATTGTTACCGCCACCACCACCATACGAAAAATATTCAACAACACAATTCATTTCATTATCACAATCCTAATCAAATAGATCATTAAACCATTATGTATTTATATCTACAATGGAAAATAATTTTTTAAGTGAAATGAACTATGATTTGATCAGTTGTTTCATGTGGTAATTGATTTGTATTATTTACACCTACCACAACATCACAAATGAACTTTTTGTTATCATTTCTTATTCCTTTCTCAAAGAAAGACATGTATTTGGTCATAATTTATAAATAAATTCACATCAAACATTAACTTTATAATTGAAACCCGCTACTTAGAATTCTGACTCAAAGATAATGTGTTTATGGTAGCACTAACACAAATAAAATGGAATCCTACAATTTGATAATGTTTAGTTATTGACTAAAATATTTATCTCACCTAAACTATTAGATTTTAATTAATGATCTTTTTTTCAAACACTTCTTAAAAACCCAGTGATTAAACGGAGACCAATATTTTACTAGTGCAAACTTGCATTCAAACCAAATCACTACTTTAGTTATCATTATTTGAAAGATATCCTTTAACCATAAAGTGCATTAAAAAGAACTACTACATCCTCCAGGGTCTTCCTCTATACTATATGCTCAACTGGTAAACAAAACTGCTTTGTTTGAATTTTAAATAAATATGTGTAGAAATTTAATTTAATAATCCTGAGTGTCAACTTACAACGCAATATTACAGCTTCATATAAATATTAATTACTTGAAGAAGCTTTCAAACAAACTCCAGATTCATTTGCACATAATAGCTTTTAGGCATATATCTTTGACCAACAATAAACAAACAAAAATTATAGAGTGCAATTCAAAATAAAAAAGTGTTACTTGTTTATGTATCTCAAAACATAATGCTATACAACGAAGTTAATACTATGACCTCAAAATTTTTAACTCATATACATGAAAGAATAAATTTGAAAGTGATATCTAAACCTCTGGAAAAAAATGAATTATATAAGAGTGTCAACATGTTAAAACAATGTTTGATCATTAGTTGTTACAACTCCAAACAAACTTTCAAACCTTAATATTCTCAACTAAACTTCTCACATAATAATAATCGAAGTCAATACAATTATAACTACAACATATACTATCAATTTAAAGTTCTGTGAAAAAGTTCCCCCACACTTAATAAATTTGAAACAACATCATTACCACATAAAATTTACACAATGTCTACATTTGAAATAAAGATACACTACATGTCCAGCAATAGAACAGTAACAGAGGAACGTCAAAATCAGTAACAACATGACATTCATATTTATCATAACAGTGGCAAGCAGTAGCCAAAAGCAATAAGTATCAACCAAAATGTATTTAAAATAGAACAATTAAAATTAATATATGGTTCATTAGATTTTTACACATACATAAACAATACAATTTATAGCATTGCAAATAAATTGTAATTACTTATCTAAGACAAGCAAAATTAAAATAGAAACAACAATCATAATAAAAGAATGTTGAAAGATGTAATATGCATAAAAGTTACTTAATTTCTTGAATAAAAGTTAAGTCAAACATTATTAAGATATATATATATATATATAATGTTTAACTAAAATGAGAAGATTGAAATTGACCTTAAGTTTTAAGGCTTTGATCTTCTTTCAAATATTAATTTTAACTAGGAGAATGTTTTGTCTATATTTTCTATTGCTGCTCACATTTAACTCTTACTTTTTAAACAGAAAAACTCAGTTGCAATAGTGTGCAGCTCACTGCCAAATTCAACATCATTAATAGAGTGAAACTCTTGCATCATCTTTTTTATGCTACACCATTTCTTATCTCTAGAAGTGGATGTGCAATCACTCATTTTAAACATGATATCAACCAATCAATTCCAACATGAAAAAAGTTGTTCTTCTATTCTAGAACCCTTTTTTTCATTCTTATATGTAGATTATTGAGTAGCTTTTCTCTACCCACCACTATTGCGGTTGCTATTGCTATTTGCAACAATAACATTAGCAACTATGTTACTTATATCATCAGCAAAATTTGAAATATTATCCTACTCTAAATCTCCACTTCCTTTTTTTAGATTAAATTTCTCATTATTAGTATTTCTTAATCCATCATCATCAAACTAAATTCCTTAAGATGGAGCCTATGCAAATTGTCCAGTTGCTATAATATTGGTATACATAATGTCATATCTACAACACAATGATGACTCAATACTAGAATGCCTAAACTTTCTATCTCTCATCACTTACACATAACAAACAAAAATTGTAATTAATGAATCAAAACAAATGAATGAAAATTATAAACCAGATTAAAGGAATTGCAAAACTGAATTAACAACAAACTGACCTAGATTTTAGATTTTCACCACAATTGCAGAAATTGTCTCTAATTCACCACTCCAACCAACTCTAGTTTCAAATATTAACTTCTTCCATATCATCCAATCCTTTTTTATTCCATCACATTTATTCTTCAATTGTGATTTCATTAATGTATGCCTTATCTGCTCTTTGAAGGTACTTATAATGAATTTCAATCCAACTTTGTAAAAGTACATGTTTGGCCTCATGCATTTTCTCAATAGCCTTGATACATGTCACAAAAAGTGTGCAACATCTCTTTAATCCAAGATACTTTATCTTGACCTTGAGAACCTTTCAAATCCTTACTAGATATGTTATTTTTAAACATACAATTAAGCAGTTCATGTCATAAGTATAATGTAATCATTAACAATGAGCATATGAATGTTCCTTTTTGTAGAATTCGTTACGTATTGATAACCTTGTTTAATAGTTATATTATTATTGAATACAATGCCTAAAAATAGATACATAGTATGGGTAAAAAACTTTTGACAAAAAATATAAAAGAAGAAGTATGGTAAAACTAACAACATGTATTACACCTAAACCAATATGAAGAAAAAACAACAATCTCACGTAATGTATCTTTAACTTATGGGCAGTTCATAATAAATATTGTCTACCTTACTAGGGCTAGTAATGTTAAGGAATAAATTCAATTTGTTATAGGAGACTCCGAGAGCTTCTATTCCATGAAAGAAAAATATTATTATATCTGATTTTCAATCAGAGTAACTATTTTTTTTTTTACTTTATGATCAAATACTGAAATATATTTTTTCTTCTCAAGTTTGTGGCCAATCAATAACAGTGAAATTAGTGAGGGGTTTGGAGCTAATATTTATGTGACCTTTATGGTTTAGTGAATATCTATTTGATTATGGATGCAAAACAATAAATTAGATGAAAACTTATCCTTCAAACCTTAAAGAAGGAAGTAGCACAATGTTGATCATGATGGTGATCAAAGACATTTCATATTGCAAGTGGCTATTGATTTCATTGAACATACAGTTTGGAATTTAGGGTTGTTTAAGATCAACATATATTACCTAAAAACATAAACACATAATTATAAGATAATGTAATCAAAGGTAAAGAATCCTAAAATTGTTATCTAATCTATGCAATTACCAACATCACATAATTGGTTTCATTCTACATATAGTTTTGAATTGAGGATTTTAAAAGAAACATTTGGATTACTCGATTAGCAATCCTTTTTCTACTGTTTACAATCATGATATGGGTTGTTTTATTCTTGCTGAACCACAAGAATTAGCAGTCATAACTTTCATTCCTCCAATAAAAAAATTGTAAGGTTTAAACATAACAAATAAGAAGGTGATTTGAAATGCAGAGAGTGAAAATAGATGCAATAAATTATCAAGGTTAGCTTACCAAGATCTACTGAAGTAAATGACAATGGTTTGTCAAAAAAGAAAAAAAAAACTAAGTAGATCTTATGGAAGGATATTAGGGATCTTAAAAGAAGACGATGGTAATTTCTGTCTTTCAAAAGTTTTCTCACTCATTTTTTGGGTAAACATTTTTGTTTGGAGAGAACAAATTGAGGTGTGACCTCAGGTTTTCAATCTCATAACAATAAAAAAGCAAAGCAACGAGGTAGGTTGAACCAAATATCCCTCAAAGATATATAGAATAAGACGAGGCTGATTGGGAAAATGATGAGGGTATTTTAGTCACTCAATAAAATAACGGTTCTTTTCTCTTTTCTATCAAAAGTTATTAGTGGAGAGAGATTAATTAACTGGGGTTGCAAATCAACAACAACAAATGTGGAATGCTTCTCGTGAACTTGTGGTTGGACTGCAAATTTAAATGGGTCCCACACTTTAAAACTGTGGTTTAAATGATAACCAAACACTTTATTTATGTAGTCTGTCCTAAACGCAACAACTACCACAAAAATAAACACCCTCTTAATTGACAATTCAAATGGATTCCATTATGTTAGATAATTGTAGTTATGGTTTGTTAATATTTTAAAATAAAAAATAATTAAAAAATAGATTTAATTAAAAAAAACAAAGACAAATATAAAATAAATCCATGTCTTCAATACTTTTAAAATAAGTTTTTATTCTGTCAAAATAAAATAAACAAGTAAATATATATTCTATATCACTACTGTTTATATTTCTTTTATTCCAAAACAATAGCTATATTAGGTTTCCAGAAACACATATATGAGTCGAAACAATAAATTTAAATTTTTTTAGGAGTCCTAATATCCCGTTAGATAAATCTAGGGTTGTTTAGGGTTTATAAAAAGATTACTTGAAGATTAGATGTTTTTTTGGCTTTGAATAATTACTTCAAGGTTGGTATTGCAAACCACAAGTTGTCTAAGTGTCTAGCCTCTAACAGTAATCTAAACAAATCACTAGTGAGAAATCTCCTATACTCTTTGATGAGAGAATGATTGTTATGTCATTGCTAGCTCTCTTTTTCTTTTTTTTCTTTTTTTATGTTTTTTAGGTGTTTTGTATTGTATTGTGTACAACTCATAAATAAGAGACATAACATTCTATTTATAGGAAAATATGAAAATCCTATAAATGAAAAAAATATCAATTTGCCCCTGAATAATATCAAATATATTATTTCAGGAAAATTTTAAAATTTTATTCAATAAAGTCCATACTTGAATTTTCTAGGTTTAAAATTATAATTCCTATATAAATTGCATTCTAATCTTTAATTTCTAAAATTTATTTATAATCAAGTCACATTTGATTAATCATCTCATTTTAATTTCTAACTAATGATTCATATGTGTGTGACTCATTAGGTTCCCTAATAAATTGACTCAAATACAAATCACAATCCTAAACAAAATAAGATTACACAAATTAATTTATTATCAATTCAACAATTGATGCTGATCCTAGAGATGTTGGATCTGGCAACCTACCAGACCCACATTTTCTTAGGATTAACGCATAGCTGAGTCTAGGAATATTAGGTCTAGCGGCTTGCCAAACCCACATACACTTAGGCTTAATTTCCAGATCCATATGTACTTAGGCTCTGCTCATATCTGAGTATAGGGAAGTAGGGTCTGGTGACTAGTCAGACCAACATGTACTTGAGCTCAATGTATAACTGAGTTTAAGGATATTAGGTTTGGTAGTTGGCCAGACCCATATGTACGTCGGCTTAACATGTAGCTAAGGCTAGAGATGTTGAGTTTGGTAGATTGTCAGAACCATATGTATTTGGGCTCGATGTTTAGCTGAGCCAACATATGTTGAGTTTAGTAGATTACTAGACTCACATGTACTTGGGCTTGACACGCAGCTAAGAAAAAAGATGTTGGGTCTGGTAATCCACCAGACTCACATGTACTTTGTCTTAGTGCATAGCTAAGACAAGAGATGTTGGGTCTAGCAAATTGTCAGACCCACATGTACTTCAACTCAATAGGTAACTAAGCTCAGAGATGTTGGGTCATCACCCTGCCTTTAGTCCTTTTTTTTCACATGGATTTTAGGAATAAATAACATGCATAAAACATGTTGATCCATCAATATCCCCCAACTCTTTACATATTTATCACACAAAGATTTTTTAAGGTTATTAATCTTAAATAACATCCTTTTACTTTAGAATTGTTTGTCCTAATAAAAGAGACTTTTTACCTTCCCCATTAGATCTATCTCTACATAATTATTAGGATTATTTATAGCCATGTGTCTAATTCTTATTTGGAGGAGATAATCAAGTGACTTATCTTTATTAAAATAAGATGTTTTTTAGGAAACAAAACGGCGACATGCATTCAATGTAGCAATTGAATAGACTTTTTGAGATCTGAGATGACACAAAAGGTTATTCATCCAATGATGAGGGTGAAAAGATATTTCCTTTATAACCCTATTTGTTCTTGCTTTTATTTTTTCTTTAACTTTCTCTTATTTAATTTTTGAAAAACTAGTTTGTACAAAAAACTTTGAACCAATTTTGCTCTAATCTGAGAAAAAAACCCCTCATTCTAGGTATTTCCCACTAAAAGCTTTTTTTTCCTATTCTACTTTAAATAGAAAAATAGACCCAAAAGGATTAAAGTCTATCTATAAAATTAAAAAAAAAAGGAATATTATTGCCTCTAATGAGGAGTTTTTAACTTGAGACTAGGAGAAACAACAGGGGACAAGGCTTCATCATAGTGGAACTTAGAACTAGAGGGGGTAAAACTTATAGGAGAAGTACTTCTCTCGCCATTGCTAGTGAACCTTGGGAGCGAGGAAGGCTGCCGCAGACCCATAAAGATGATGCCCTTAACATTCTAAGTATGGAGGATATTGAGTTTGTTAATGTTTGGCAGGTAAGAAAGGATATAGTTCAAATGCCTACCAAGGTTGAGTGTATCAACCAACTGACATTGGGCTTTACTCAGAGTCATTTTGAAATTACAGTCCCTTTCTACATGAATGTGTTATGCTCTTCAAGGATTTATAAAGGAAGTTTTTTATGAGATCCCACATCGGAAGCGAGCGTCCAGAGCCAGGGCCTTATAAGTGCATGCTCACTTTGACTAGTAGGACGCGTTTTGGGGCCATACGTGGCTGCCAAGAACAAACCCGTGAGGGGGACCTGGGTGGAAGCCCTGGATATGGGTGGACTGGAAGGCCCAAAGCGGACAATATCTTGCTAGTGAGGTGGGGTGTTACATTTGGTATCAAAGCCGAGGACGGCTCGTCTTAAGGTGGGGGGATTGTGAGATCCCACATCGGAAGCGAGCGTCCAGAGCCAGGGCCTTATAAGTGCATGCTCACCTTGACTAGTAGGACGCGTTTTGGGGCCATGCGTGGCTGCCAAAAACAAACCCGTGAGGGGGACCTGGGTGGAAGCCCTGGACATGGATGGACTGGGAGGCCCAAAGCGGACAATATCTTGCTAGTGAGGTGGGGTGTTACATTTTTAGATATTATTAGTTAGGTCTAGGCTAGTTGCACCCTAGTTATCCTATCTTTGGAGAGTTTGTGTAGTCACATTTAAGGAGACTGAATTGATCCATTCCAAGGTAAATTATGCAATCGTACTAGAAAGATTGACTCAATCTTATCCCTATAAGTTTGTGGGGTTATTGCTCTTAAGCATCACCTAGAGAAGATGAAAACATTGTTATTTTAAACAAGTTAATCTATACACAGGATTTTTCCAGTAGATGCCTTTTGGGTAGGTGACTCATTTTCCCTTGGATAGTTTCCAAAGAGACTTCTTAGGGTTTGTTTTATGATAAGTCATCACCCCATATGCACTTGTGGAAAGGTTTTAAGCTTTCGAGTGTTCCTACGTCAAACATAAAGTTGACAAACATGTAACCCGAATTTGCTTGTTTCCCTGAATCCCTATGCAAAATAAGAGATCATATTCTGAGTTGAAGTAACAAAAATGTTGTGTACCCTTCTGATTTTTTATAAATAGTGCACATCAAGTATTCATAATAAATTATGTTTCCTAAGCTTATTTAAAACATTCTTGATCATTAAAGTAGTCTTTTTTATTGATGAACTTTATTGGTACCATCAACGAGATCATAAGAATGAACATAATCCTATTGATGGAGTAATGTTGTAGCTCTATAAAGCTTCTCTTAGCTAGTATATTGGTGTTAATAAGTAATACAAGTTTAACACAGAGGCCACTAAAAAACATGATAAAGACTGGTTCTCTATTACTATATTGGGCTTATTGGGCCTGGCGATTCTTGCATGATTAACACCAACTTAATGAGGAGTCAGACTTGGTTGAAAAGTTGTTGATGCTTTAGTAGAGTAGTTATGCCAGCAGTTATATCAAGGTCTGTGACACATCCCATTTCAAGTGTGTCTTGATCATCTACCATTAACAGCGATAAGAGATATAAAAAACTAGTTCAGGAAGAACAATTGATGGCATTTTCATATGATTCCACAGATCATGCCAATTGATGATGTCCTAAAATTTAAGTAGCTTAAAAACAAGGATTATGTGTTGAATAATTGGTTAATCTATTGATTTTAAAGCTATCTGTTCTTCTCTCCCTAGTTAAAGTGGCTGGTAGTTGATACCTGGTGAATGGTAGGCCAAAATGGTTGGTATTTGAAAAATGATCCTTTTAGTGGATTTAAAGAATCTCTGATGCTTAAATAAATATCTTTTTAGAGGGAGAAAGTACAATGGTATTCTTAAGAGAGATTCTGAAAATAAATATGCAGTCCATAATAGAAATTGTGAAACAAAGCTCTTTAAAGGAATCATAAGGCCTTTGTAATCCTTGAACCTTGTCCCTTTTATAAAGAGAAAGGGTTGAAGTGTCATCTTACCTTAATAACATTAAAGAGAGATAAATATCTCTTACACATAATTAATGAGAGATAAGTAATAGGTTCTTTTAAAGATTTTTATACACTTAGGGATATAGAGAGATAAGTATCTTTGACCTTAACTTTTTATGTTAAGGGTCATGACAAAAAAACAAGCAGAGACTTGTGACTTAATAGAGAGCCTAGAAAGATCATCAGTTTTACATCCATTTAGACTCAGTAAAATGTTGAGCCCAGGCATGTTGGGTCTGGCAACATACCAGACCCATATGTTCTTGGGTTTAACGTGTAGTTGAGCGTATCATGTTGGGTCTGGCGGCTTGTCAGAACCACATGTACTTGGGCTCAACGAGTAGTTGAGGCTAAAGATGTTAGGTCCAACGAGTAGGTCCTTATGAGAAGTCCTTTCTTCACCAACAGTCAACATACGTGAAGGACGACACAAAAAGAATGTTTGGAATTTTATGTAGCGTACAAAATCTATTTTACTAAGTTAATTGAGTCCACATATCCACTATCATTATCAATTTTAGTCCTTTAAAGTAAAACAACTTGTGATTTACTGCCCTAAAAAGTGAATTTTTTTCTATCCCCAGCTTGTCACCATCACAAAATTCCTATCCTTAAAATCTTTGGAATAGACACCATAAGCTACATTATTATATGCATGCAAGATCGATTCTGAGCAAGCTTTTATATATTATTATTAAACTTGTTGTTTTGCCCAAATAAAAATAGATAGATTCACATCAGAATTAAAAAAAATTAATAATTTTATTGTTTATAACTTAGTTTGAAATTTGAATCAAAATATCAGAAGAAAAACATAACTTCTTAACTATAAGAACAACTATCATTAAATTTACATGCTGAATGTTTCATATGTGTAGTGCATTAATTGAAATTGATATTAATGCCTTTCTCTATCACAATTTATGGTTAATTTTGTTCTATCAAAGAAGAAAATATGACTAAGTTTTTGGTAATGTAATTTGAATTATTCTGAAAATTTAAGATTTCAAGTAAATATCTAAATCAAGTTTAGTTACTTGCTTAAATTACTTTGAATCCAAGTATAAACATTTGCTTAAAGATATTAAGAACTTGTGATTTACTGTATAAGGTCGTAGGAATTGATTTTTAACTCTCCATAGCTTCTTTACTCAAATTAAAAAAAAAAAGATTGATTCACGTTGGGATTAGTGATTTTTAACAATTCTTTTTTATAACTTGGTTTCAAACTTAGATTAATTAGATTTCACCAAGCTTAGATTAAAAAAAATAAAAGATGCTGACATAATGTATAGCGTGGATGAAATCTATAGTTCTTAAGGCCAAATGTTACAATCATAAATGATGGAAAAATTAGTAGAGAAAAACTCTAATATATTTTGAAAACTCTTTAATTTAATAATATGATTAAAAAAATAACACATCAAGTGTTTATATAGAGGTAAAAACTTGCTTATTCAAAGTTAAGTGGGAAAAATATAAAGATCCGAGAGTAATTAGAAAAATAATTAAATCATCAAAAACACAACTTCAAGGTTTAATCTAAGAGCCTTTCCCTACCATGATCGATTATAGCTAGTCGGTCCTATTAGAGAATAATATAAATCATATCTTAGGACCTCACTTAATAACTTAAGCTTTTGGATTGAATTGGTTCTTTGACCTGGTATCAGAGCCTTGATGACCAAGTGGTCACGAGTTCGAATCTCAACATCCTTATTTATTTGATAAAAATTAAGCACAAGGTAATGTGAGCTTGTGTAAGTTTCAAGCCTAAAAGGCTTTCACTCGAGGGGGTGTGTTAGAGAATAATATAAATCATATCCTGGGACCTCACCTAACAACTTAAGCTATTGGGTTGAGATGGTTCTTTGACATGGTATGAGAGTCTTGATGACTAAGCGGTCACAAGTTCAAATCTCACCATCCCTATTTATTTGATAAAAAAAAATTAAGCACAAGGTGGTGTGGGTCTGTGCAAGTTTCAAACCCAAATGGCTTTCACTTAAGGGAGTGTGTTAGAGAATAATATAAATCATATCTTGGGACCTTACCTAACAGCTTAAGCTATTGGGTTGATATGGTTATTTGACATAGTATTAGAGCCTTGATGACCAAACGGTCACGAGTTCAAATCTCACCATCTCCATTTATTTGATAAAAAAATCAAGCACAAGGTAATCTAGGCCTGTACAAGTTTTAAGTCCAAAGGGCTTTCACTTAAGGACGTGTGTTAGAGAATAATATAAATCATATCTTGGGACCTCACCTAATAGCTTAAGCTTTTGGGTTGACAGAATCTTTTGACCAAGTTCGAGCATGATATAACGATCAAATATAGAATTATTGCTGTTTTTGTCAGATTATACGTTAGATGTGTTTAGACTATTCCATGGACTTTACTTGATTTATCTAGTTTATAAACGCATCACGTTTTATATCAAAAGCCTAGGACACAAAACTTTTTGATGTATTTATTCATAATAAATATTGAAAAATGGCTGGATTAATATATAAAGATTTATTTAATTAACCCAAACACTATATGATACTATTCGTTAAAAATTATGAGGAGATTAAATTCCGGTCCAAATCCTGCATGCCCTTAATTCATTGCCTTTGGAAAAGGAAAAGAAAAACTAGATATAGCATGTCCTTGGCATATGATTACATATGACAATAAAAATATAAATGTACGCTTTACCCAAAGAGAGATTACTACAAAGCTCCGTCAAAAAGCATATATAAAGAGTACATAAACTATAAACCATATGATAAATACTGAAAAATACACATGTGAAAAGGGATGGACAATGCACCCTTAGCTATCATGGCGCCAAATATAGAATTCTTACATATGGGAGAGATTGAATAAGAAAAAGAAGAGTGGGAAAGTGGATCGGATTCGGAAACCCAAGCAACATAGAAGATAAAGCCAATTTTGGTTTGGTATGATTGTTTATCATAACTAGAGAAATTTATGTTGGCAGCTAAAGGAGTTTTGAAATAAATTATTATTTAGGATAAGGTAAGGTATGCATGATTTGTCAGCCATATTTTGTTCTTCAAGAGATAGAGTAATGTGGCAATGAATAAGGACACCATGTCCCATAAAAGAAATGAAGCATGCTACAATATGGCAGGTAGCTTTCTTTGCACAGTATGATAGTACTGGGGCGGTTGCCGAATCATAGGCCGGTGTCTCCCCACGCTGGCCTCCTCTTTTGGGTCGTTTTAGTGGGACTTCGGGACCCTCTATGAGTATGAGTATGTAGAGGTATATCTGGCAATGTTTTTGTTGTCTTTTTCATTATGAATCATATGAATTAATACTCCAATAATGAGTGCATATTCATTATCAGTTCAAACTTTGAAAGCTTTAATATGGTATCCGTTCGTTAGTTAATTCTGTATGTTTTACTCGGATTCGATTTAACCGATGTTAACATGACACCTCAATATATTCGCAATGCTTTTGTCATCTATTCTTCTCTTATGCTGCTAAAAAGTTCTGTAAGATAGGGTTTATAATATTTTGTTACCTTTTGTGAATATCACATCACCCCTTATGCAGGGGCGGAATAAGGGGTGGCAAGCAAGGGCCGGCTCCTGTAAAATATTTTAAATTTTTTTTTTATTTATTATTTTTAATTTAAATAAATAAATTTTTTAATAATATATATTATTATATTAATTTTGGTCTTTCCTATAAAATGCAACTAGCTCCGCCCTGCTTATATGTTGTAATGAGACTGTTCAAAGGAGACGAAATATGTTAATTAAGTCGCAGTTGAATATAGTCTACAGTTTTTAGCAGTTGTAGATCCCAGTTATTCATAAAAATTACTTGTGAAGGATTCCAAAACTCTTAAACATGGTACCATACATGTAATTAAGATAGGATTAGGGAAAAAAATTAATCTCAATTAACGTATAAACTAAAATATTCGTAAATACTACTTGCAACAAGCTCATATACAAATTGAATCAATGGAGTGAATTTTACGTTCAAAACTGATTAGAGCAATGTACTCAAATAATTTTCGTAGTCTAAAACATATGATCAAGTTCATGACAATCACTACTCTTTTGTTTTAGTGCATGGCATTACGACAAAATAAGTATGGGGTTATGTGAGAATAATGTTGTATAAACTAATTTCTTATAACATTATTATATTTCCTTAATAAAATGACATTAGCAACTCATCGAGATGACGCAATTGTGTCTTGCTAGCACTTGCTCTTCTTTTCCAATATTCTTACTCTTTTTCAGAAGATTTGATGAGTAAGTTGCACTCAAGTTGTTTGCATCTTGTTGAAAAATAGAAGCTCAAATGATTAGCTTCTTTGCCTATTTTGGGATAAAGGGCTTTAAACTAGCTATTTATGCTCATCTCCAATTGTCTATACGCGCAAAGGCATACACGGGCATCTTCTTAAGTGGAGCAAGGAGTCGTTAATGGGTTCAAAAGGAGTGATGACAACTGGAGTTCATCTGATTGGCCATGTTCTCTTCCAACTTCCAAGCTCTGCTTGCCACAATAGCAAATGAAAATGACAGGACGGGAATATTTTTTAAAATAAATAACCCCACAAAAACACCAAATTCAGTAGAAAATATACCATCTTTCATAATTTTATTTGCATCACTTTCTCTCATGATGATGATAGGGTATCTCATGATAAATATTCAAAAAGGCTTCATATTTATATTCTTTCCTCATAGTAATGCCCTATCTGTCTATTTTTATATAGAAACCTTATCTCCTGCAACCACATAATGAATATGCCTAGCTAGCTTCTACATTGTTCGTGCAGCGTGAGAAGGTAGCGTGTGCATTTCTATGACCTGGGGGCCATGAAAGGGAGATTGATCATTTGTTCCATTTAACAAAATATATACTTCTTGGATGAGTAGCATGAAGACACATAAGAGCTACAGCATTAGGGTTTTGATTCCCTTTTGGTCTTTTAAATGATCATTTAGATTTTCCGGCAGGTCTATCTGTACCAATCACCTTGTAACACATCAGATTATAAGGATTATTTCAAGTTGGTCAGCAGTGAAGCTCTTAGGTGTCTACCACTCTCTTGCAAAAAAATTCAAATGTCAATAATTCCAAAATTAAAGATGGGCTCTCACACCATCATCCAGATTTTGAGGTTGATTTGCTTCCAAATCCTCAGCTCTATATTGGATGTGGTAGGAAACCTTTGTAGATTTTTTAATTACAGTACTGATGCAACCCTTCACACAGTGTATTACAAGCATCTCTCGAAACAGAAAACACTAAATATATCATTTCTCACTTAATTCTTAAGTACAAATGAATGATCAAAAACATTGTTAGGGAACAGAAGCTCGAGCTATGGCTATGAGAGTTAGAGTTAATGAGTAAGTTCAAATTATGGATTATTTCCAAAAAAAAAATAGAAAACAAAAGTCCTGTAAGTTTATTTAATTTCTTGCGTTTAAATTAAAAATATGCGAGTCCCCTGGAATTAACATTTAGCCAGCATTTGGTTAACACATATGACCTCTATTATTTTAAAACAACATTAGCAAAACTATTTTCTGTGAGAAATAGAAATTAATCTCATGAATTCTCTCATTTCGATATGAATATGAAGTGGATGCTCTATTTTTTGAATTTATAGTATAATTATTTTTATTACAATTTTTATTTAACAGTTAAGATCTACAAGAATTTATCTAGTTCAGTAATTAATCCTAATATTAATTAAATTTTATTAGTCATGTAAATTCTCTTTCTACAAAAATTTTAAATCTAAAACTAATATAAATAGAGATATCTAACTTAATTATTTTTAATTAAAAGTTAATGAAAAAATAAATTTCTGAAAATATCAGAGTTTATTTTGTGCCCGATAACCCTAATTTATATTGATATTATATGCTATAACAGAATAATATCATGTATATAAAAAGATCAAATAAAAATTTAATATTGAGATTAATTCAAGAATATTTTTTTACTGGGAAACCAAACCGCTGTTAAAAAATATGAGCTTTTAAAACATCATGGGAGTCATATTTAGCTTAGTCGATGTCATGTATAACGTTATCAAGACATAATTATATGTCATTGGGTTTTCAATCCTGTTGGGACCATGTTATGTTGTCTACAAAATTATTTAATTTCCATGTAACTTGGCATTGCTTTATTTGCACTAGGATCGATAATGAGTGACTTTGGTTATGAATATGATTGGTTGTGTGGTATGATTTTTTTTAATTAAAATTTAATTGTTTTTATTTAAGATTATTTTTAAATTATTTTAATGTATTGGTTTTAAAAATAATTTTTTAAAAAATAAAAAATTATTTTAATATATTTTTAAACAAAAAATTTAAAAAAAAATTCAAAACATCATATTCGAGAAACATCGAGGTTCGAATCAATCAAATACAAAAGTGGGGGAACTGAACAGAAACAATTGGTGTCTGTAAACTATTGAAAGCTAATAACATGTAATGATTCCTTCTGATATAAATAAATAATGCATAAACAATGAAAGATTAAAACATATGAAGCTATAAAAATATATCCATTTCTGATATAAATTCCACTTAATCATGTGAGTTGTTTTTTAAGTGCCCGAATCCCGATGCTTTCTAGTTAGAAAAATAAAATAAAATCCACAGAGAAGTTTACATATATATATATATATATATATGTATAATTGTAATTGCACTGTAATATGTGGCCCGAAACAAGAA
>Ga0307517_10005279_pt1 | contig 19522 bp, 11 predicted proteins | sample 23_EM_MG_FD_194515 | JGI IMG/M metagenome (GOLD analysis project Ga0307517, IMG submission 194515) | Populus trichocarpa ectomycorrhiza microbial communities from riparian zone in the Pacific Northwest, United States - 23_EM | ecosystem: Host-associated > Plants > Roots > Unclassified | place... | reverse complement strand
TACAACCCATAACCGAAGAATAAATGAAAATAATCTTTTATAATTCCAAGTGGCAGGAGAAGTTAATTGTAATTGTCAATATTCTTATCTTAGTTGGTTATTATCTAGTAAATAACTGTATTATATATTTCTATTTAATGTGTAATGTATGTCTAAATTGGGTAGATGGTAATGAAGTTCTTTGGTGTGATTCCAAAATGAGAGTGATTCTCTTGAGTGGTGTGAGGCTACTTGTTTTCTTTTCTATGTAATCTTTAATTTTCTGCAATAAAATATCAGTTTTCTTTCACTTTGTCAATTCTTTCTTCGGTTATCTTTTCTACTGGAACCAAAATTAGTGAATTTGGTTCTGTGTTGATTTCGTTCGGCATTAGTAGTGGGATGAAGGTAGAAAACTAAGGAGAAGTGGAAAAAAGACAATAAAAATAATGCCAGGAAAACCTCGAACATCAATTGATAGAGAAAAAAAAAAAGAGCTAAACTGAAAGCGGAAGCAGCAAACAGTCCAAGGCCAGAGTAGACAATCTAAATGTAAAAAATCAGAGTGGGGAGTGACACAACAAAAGCGAACAAAAACAACTGAAAAGAGAAAAGCAAGAATCATAAATAATGGAGGTAAATAGGATAAAAAATGAGGAGCAAAAGGCAGAACAAACGCAAAACAAATCAACAAAAAGCTATGCCAGCAATGAAACAGATGATTTTTCTCCCCGGTGAGTAAAAAGATTAAAATAGGGAAGAAATTGAATTGTTAGAGGCAAATTGTACTTAGCAAACAAATAAATCGCAATTGCGTGTAGAATGCAGCATGCCTACAACCAAAAAATTGCTGGGAAAATGAAACCCAGAAAAAAGAACGAGTTTTGGGACCAAACGTAAATCAAACGACATGCATCAAGAAGGGAAACTTAAAAAGACAAAAAATAAAATAAAGAGCAAGAAACCTCGATCATCAAAGTTAACAGAGTAAAATGAAAAATAAATAAATAAATAAATAACACCCTCCATAGCAGGTGAAAGCAGCAACTTGGAGCATGCCATCAAGATATCAAATCCCAATAAGACAGCAACAAAGCAGAGCAAGTTAACAACAACTGAAATGTAAGGTGCATGTTTAAAAAAAAAGACAAACAAGCTTAAAAATGAGTAATGAAAGGAAAAAAAAAGAAGGCCTAGAGAACAATAAAAAAAAACCTCTCTTCAAATGAGAAAACTAAGTGTTTTTCCCCTAAAAAAGGATGGGCAAAGAACCAAGCAACCAAGATAAAAACCACGTATAAAAGATGCATCCATGAAAGAGAAGGATACAGTGACAAAAGATAAGGAATTACTGACAAACCAACAAATCACAGTAGCTAGTGTTTAACGCAGCAGACCTACGCACAAAAAGAATGTTGGGAAAAGGAAATCGAGAAAAAAGAAAGAGTGAATTGCAAGATTAAATGCAGATCAAGCAAACACGTATCAAGGAAAAAAAGATATTAAATGACATGGGAAAAGGAAGAAAATGGGTAAGAAGTCTCCCGTAGAAAAGCTTAAAAAAACAAAAACTCCTAAAGCAAACAAAAGCAGATATCCATTCCAGATCTAGAGTAGACAATCTAAACCTCCAAAAACAAAAACAGATAGCAACGCAGCAGAGTTGACCAATGACAACTGAAAAGCTTGGAGCAAGCTTCATGAATAACAGAGATGGATAGAATAAGAAATGAGGAACAAACCAATCACCCAAAAAAAAACCCTCAATTAATAATGAGATGACTAAGCGCTTCCCACTTAAAACATAATGAACAAAGGATCAAGTGCCCAAGATAATAATCGTGCAGTAAAGATGCATCAATGAAAGAGAAGGCAACAATGATGAAAGTAGAGAAATGGAACTGGTGCAGGCAACTTTACCTAGGAAGCTAAAAAATCTTTAGCACAGAATGCATTAAGCCCAAGCCTCCAAAAATGCAGAGTAAAGGCAACCCAAAAGAAAAGAAAGAGTAAGAAGAGAATAAATGGAGGCATCTGACACTAAGATGTTTAGGCAAGATTCGTCGCAATCATAGAAATTGATCGTCGCAATCATAGAAATTGAAAAAAACAATCGCCAAAGTGGCAGATAATAAATGGAAAAGAACATATGTCAAAAAACAAAAAAGTGAGCTTTGGGAGAAGCAACAATCAAAAACTGAATTAAAAAAGGCAGGAACAAGGAGAAGAAACGGTTCGACTGCTGGACCGGTCCAAGTTTTAGAACAATGCTCTACACTACTCATCAGAATTTCATTACTCGTCAGAATTTGAATACTCAAGCTATACAGAGTCACTAGGGATAACCTGAGAAATCATGATTTTATTACCTTAGAAATTATTTTTAAGAAAAAAACATCTAAATAGTCATTTAATCCTTCTAAACATAAATCTAAGCTCAGAAGCCACTTATAAACAACCAATCAATGCAGAATCCGAATGGAAACATTTTAGATTTAAAAATTCAAAACAGCATATCAGACTATTCTAAAAAAATAGTTTGATTTTGGTATCTATAAATTCATCACAACTTTCATTTAATAGTTGCTTGTATTAAATTCAAAGCACTATCTCTTTTCTCTTCCTCTTTTCTATTTATTTTCCTCATTTTTTATGATTTTTAGTTTTACACTCAATTTTTTTTGTTTAATCAAATTCAATGGTAAAAAATAATCTTACACAAAATCAACAAAGACGGATAATGTGAAGGCCATGACTTGAAAAAAAATGAATCAGAGATTGTTATACTCCTTACACTACCTAAGTAAATCAAAGATTCCTCTGCAATACAAATTCTTCAATAGCTGGATTTAAAAGGGAGAAAATTGAAAAATTCACAGATCTTGCTGAAAGATGTTTAACACAAATCGATATTCATTATCCGCTGCCGTTCCATATAGTTAAAATATAAAATAACCATTAAAAACTTACATGCCAACATACTCGTATGGGTGCAAACAAGAATCACTTTAAATATGTGAGTGAGAGATCTTAGCCTTGCATTATCAAAGAACCGGGACTGTAAAGTTGGCACGTTTACAATCACAAGCACATACACTTCTAGACTCTTTCACCACACGCTGTGATCTCCGTGTGTGAAGCCTGATGTTCACCAGTTTACCAGCCATCTGTTTGCATATGAGATGAAAATGAAACATGTCCTCAAACTTCAACTAAAGACAGTATCATTTTCAAACAATTTCTACAGGCATTATGCTCTTGTAATAATGGACAGTAATTTTAAAAACTTGAGGGGCAACTATCTAGAACAACAGCAGAATTGCTTGAGGACACAAAAATGGTGAATCTCTCCTGCATCTTGTCAAAATAAAGCAATAATTATGCTCTTTTGTTTCTTTTGGTCTTTTGAACAAATAGAAAAAGGTCATGATTGCAACAAAAGGAGATCTTTATGTAAGAGTACATTTGTTATTTGAGCAGACATTGACTTACTCACACAACATTTTGAAAAATGGCTACAATTAGCTAAATAATTACTGCTGTAGGAATAGCCACAAACTGCAAGATTTTTCTGCTCCTTTTTTTTTTCACAAAACTGGTTTTAACAAAAATGTGGATAGTTTGCCAAAAACCCTGCTGAACAGGAGCACAGGTCAAATAAGCATATAAAGGAACAAGTTACTGAAATAAATAATGCTATCAGAAAAAAAAAAGAATAGCATAAATTTTTGTAACAGTCAATATTGAAAGCATGCCTGCCATAATTATTAGCAATCCACACAAATATATATATATATATATATATATATATAAGACTTTTTCAGTGGGAGAGAGTAACAAACCATTCTCCAAACCAAATCTTCAGGTCCTAGGGGTAGAGCTGGACTGGAATAAATAAAGTGCCTTGAATACTGAAAGAAATGGAAGTATAAGAAACAGTTGCATCAGATACATTACAAAAATATAAAGATTAATAAAATAAAACTTAATACAAAGAGAACTAATAAACAAAGAGATGAGAACTAAACAAATGTAGAAAACAAAGAAAAGTTTTCGCTGAGGTATGAATGACTTGAATACAGGCAAAAAAGATTACACGAGCCCAAAGAAAGAATAATCAGCATTTAGTTGCCTCCACTTGTACAAGGGAAAATAAATGCTTAAATATCATCTTTCCCTGCTCCAATTTAATCTTTGAAAAGCGAGTAGGAATAATTAAGGCCAAGTTTATTTTATGAAAATCATTTTCCAAACTTTCTCATGTTTGTTACCATTAGAAAAGTTGATCAATGAAAAACACTTTCTGGTTAAAGAAAAATTTAGCTTAATTTCCAAAAAAGTGCTTACCTTTTATTTTAGACAGAATTCACTTTCCAAAAGTTGCAAATAAAAATAAAGTGAAATGACTAAATTATCATTAAAAGCAAAATTTGTTAAACTAGTGTTTAGGAGCTTTTTCATTATTTCATCCTTTTTTTATTGTAATTATCAAGTAGACTTTAAGGCAATTTGGTATTTTGATATAGATAAAATATTATTTAAGAAAAAAATGGTTGGCGCATGTCATGCCCACGCCACTGTATAGGAGGCACTCGTGCTTTTTGGACACCACGTGCAATGCCTCTCGTCAACCAAACATTGGCTTCCGGAGAAGCGTTTGAAGCATCTCACCGAGTTCTTCCTAATGGGGCAGCACGTCAATTAAGCCTCGGCTGCTTTTTTTATTCTCCTTCCTCCTCTCTCATCTCCTTGAAAAAATTATAAAATATCATGTTATTTATTGATTATATCAAATTGGATCATCAACCTTTTTGTTGCTATATATTTTGTTTTGAATTTATTTTTTATATTTATTTTTCAATTCCATCCTTTAAAAAGCCACTGAGCTTTTGGTGTCATCTCTGCTAGCTCAAGAAAGAACCACCAAAGTAGATTATTTACAACAAAACTCCAAAAATATCCTTTAAAAGAAAGGCAGATACCTAAAAGATTCTATCATAGGGTTTCCCCTATTATCATGTTAATTTGTCTTGACTTTGGTTTTATTTCATTTGGAAAGTGAGGAGAATTTTGACATTAAATTAATATGAAAACTCGAAGCCAATTCATAGGCATTCCTATTTAGAATAAAGGAGGACAAGAAAGCCTACTCCCGACAATGAAAGAAAAAACAAGAAGACCAAAAATGATAAATAGACTACTACCATGGTAAGAGCTCATTGGAATGTCATGCCTAGAAAGAAGTCAATGTTTAATTTGGGCTAGGAAAGGAGAATCCCAGATTAGCTCCTTCTTTTTAATTAAATTAAAGCATCACTTCCGCGGTCATTTTACCATACCCTGCACTCCATAAGATTGAGGAAGGCAACCTTTTTGACTGACATGCACTATCCAGTTCAACCTCAGTCTCCTTTCTCTTATGCTATAGCCAAGTCTCCATCTTTCAATCTTTTCTTCTCATCGAAGGGTTAGTCTCGATATCCGAACATTTGTTTAATCCGCGAGCAAGGCGCGATGAAGGTAAATCTAGTTTTCTTCATTTTCGCCTCACTAGTCTCCACGCGTTTTCTTAGCCAAGTTACAACTCAAGAGTTGGATCAAACATTCCCACCGAAAATATTAATCGCAATATGTAGGGCTAGTGCAAAATAAGAGACGAGAAACCTATGGCTGCTCTTTGATCGGGTTAGCAAGACTTTCAATGACTTTATCTTGGTAATTCTCAAAGGAATTTGATTTAATTTAATTTTTATATTAACTTATATATTCATTCTTTTGATTGTTATTTGTTTTTCTCGTCTTTTTTTAATTGAAATTTTTTTATTTATTAGATTTGGTCCTCATTTTTTTTATTGTTATTTAGTTTATTTGGAATAATTTATGAAAATGAATTTTTTTTCAACTTCATCCTTCAACTTTTTTTATGTCAGATTTGGCCCTCATTTTTTTTATTGCTATTTGTTTTATTTGAAGTAATTTATGAATTAGAATTTTTTTCAATTTCATTCTCCAACTTTTTCATTTGTCAGATTTGGTACCCATCCTTTTAATAAACTTGAACAAAAAAATATTAATAACTTATTTTTCATGACACTACCATACATCATAAAATAATCCACTTTTCAGGAATCCACTTTCCATAGAAACTACTTTCCATAAAAACAACTTTTCGGCATACAAACATGGCCTAAATCATTTTCCAAGGTCCAAATGGCACCCAAGGGTTAAAATTGTCCAAAAATGCATCTTCACCCAACCATTTTACCACATGCCACCAAAGCTATAATAGCACAGTGGATAATAAAGGTTGGTTGGGAAGGTATTTTGTAGGTTTGGTTATTTCAATTGGCAAAAGAACTATGAAAATCAAGATATCATTCACTTGTACAATCAAACAACAACAAAAATAAAAGAAATCTGAAATTATGTAAACTTTAATAGTCACAAACCTTGGCAAGGTTTCTTTGCATTCCCCGAATTTGAGCAAGGCTAATGCCTTTCAAGAATTTTAATAGCCAACCTGGTTGTACAGCATCACTGGAAGAAACAAATAAAGCTATCTGCATAGCAAGGGAAAGGGTTGGAGGCCTCATCAATTACCCAATATATAGTTTTTGGGTGGGCCGTTTATTTTAAAGTTAGCAACATAACACAAATCAGCTACAACTTCTCATTTTCCAAATCAGCTTTATATATGTTTGTAAGAATCTAATCCATCAAAATTGCAAACATTAAGACAAAAAAACAGCATCTTTTATTTTCTTCTCACAGTCATTATCTGAAGTAAATTAGATATATAATAAAATTCACCTAAAGATTGTTCGTGTCCCCACAAAGAATGTGTTTTGCAAGATACATGAAAAAACCCTATCCTCGCAGAGATTTCCATGTAACATATGATTTTTGTAAGCAACCAGAATTAAGTGATTTGTCCTTCTTGATGCAGAATTAGAAAGAAATAAAATTAAAATCACATACTTTTCTGAATAATAATGGTTCCCATATGCTAAATAAAGGACATCGCTACTTTTGCCTTGAGTTGAAGTGATTTTTGAAGATTCTAGCATTCCTCCCTATCCAAACACATAAAATTACAACAAACGTAGGATAACTCTACAATATCTTAGCATCATTCCTTTTATTAAAAGAAAAGAAAAACCCAAAAGTTACAACTAAGGTTAACATATCCACCATTTATTCAGAAAACATCCATGATTCACCACCAAAGCAAAATAATGCATACCATGTCCCAAGCAATTTGAACAACGTAAAAATAGATAGCTTTAAGGCTCCCGCTTTATGACATCTAACACAAATATATCAAGGAGTAGAGCCTTCAAATGGCTCATAAATGACAAGAAGTCATTTATATTAATTTTATTCACCACCACTGTCAAAATAAATCCCTTAACATCAGAGGGTACCTAGACTTTCAAAATATGATAAATTAAAAGAAAATGATAGGTGTTTGGGATATGGGCAGAGAGGGAAGAAAAAGAAAGAAAGAAAAAACCCTGAACCCGTAAAAAAGCAACAATATTAACTTTCCACAATAGTGCCTTTCATCCACAAAGGCTGAATCTAGCTATATAGGGATCTGTTTGAACAACAATCCAGGTGATAACTCTCATAAACAAAAGAAACCAAACAAATAAAATGTCCAGCATGGGTTGTAAGTAATTGATAGGGCTTCTATTTTATAGTTGTAGAACATGATCGTATCCATAAGTTTCCCATCAACTTAAATGCCCAAATAGATATGTCTCAACTGAAATTTCCTATCAACTTAAATGCCCAAATAGACATGTCTCAACTGACATAGCAGGTAAAAATATCTCCACATAATAACTACTGCAATAGATTCTCAAGTATTATACCAAATTACTGACAACGTACCTACACAATAAGTGGCCTTATCTGAGCTTATAGCTTACAAAAGATGCATAGAATAGAAGGAAATAATAATAGGGGGTGCAAAAATGAAGCATACCTTTCTGTAATCAAGTATTCCTTCAAAAGGCAACTCTAATTCATCACTGACTACAACTGGTATGCAACCACTGACAATGGCATCGAATAATCTGGCAGATGACGGTGTATCACCAGCTGGACTTAAGCAAAAAATGGACCTGTGACAAAGGAGAACTCAATAATTAATGAAAACTACACATAAAAGCTAGATTGATAAAGAGAGCCAAGGAACCAATGTATTTACTTGCGCATGCCAATTTGAGCTGCTGCTTTCCCTCCCTCTCCAGCTGTCCCCTCCTCTATAAACACGCCCTCGGCACCACTTAGTTCTGCTACAAGTTTTGCACGTATCTTCCCACCCTAGACAAACAATGCAATTGACCAAGGAAATACACCTTAAACATATAGACATGGGCAAACAAAAAAGACAATAAAGGGTAGCATATGAAAGATGACAATCAAATTCCAATCAATAAAAAATAGACAACTTCATTCCAGAAACCAAAGGATAACATGAACGGAATCAGTACATTATGCATCATATAGTCAAGCAAGCTGGCAAACCCTACTTTACAGAATTCAATTTTTTCCAGAGTTGAAAATCAAGATTGTGGGAGAAAAAAAAATCATTCCAGGAGCACTGCACTCTGTTTCCAAAGTTTTGTTCAAAAATTCATCAATGTTATTTCCCACTAGGAACTTTTTAAAACTATATTAAAAGAAATTTAAAAAAAATAATAAGGAAGAGGAAAATGGGTTTTTGAGTTGAAAGATCTTCATGTATAGGAAAATCTTAAGTTCTATGATATTATTTATTTATACGAGGAAAACCAGGACTATTACATGTCTATATATAAGCTCTAAGTATTGTTAAGTCCACCTATTTGAAATTGGAGTGTGAAATAAGAAGACAAAAATTTGAGTACTTCAGAAAAAAGAAGCACCAAAAAAAATTATAACTAGCCAACAGAAAAAATGAACCATACACTGAAAAACCTGCACCCCTGCTACTTACTATTTCTACCGAATATGGAAATTAAAGAAATAGTGAACACCTCACATTAGAAAAACACTAATCTAGCAGCTAATAGATTCAATAAACATTGATACATTAATTTGGACCAGCAAAGACTCAAAATCAACCTTAAGGAACTCATCTGGCCTTAACCACCGTTTAAATTTAACTAGTTGAACAAAAAACTTACTGCATTTCTTTTAAGCCTCCCACGAAAGTAAAGCAAGGTGCTTCTCTTTGATTCACTTTCTGATATGCATTTGGTGTCACACAAATTCACATTGGGGACATAAGGAAGAATTAGGTCTTTCTCCAGAAAAACTTGTCCTGGTTTGTACCTGCAGATTACATGATCATTAGCAGTTATTATAACCAGTCAAATACTGAAATGCAGACAAGCTTTCTTAGTTAAGCCATATAGTCACCAGTTCCCTGTGGAGTCCATATCTGGTAACAACCAAATTGCATTTTTGACATATCTACGAACAGATTTGAAAGACCATGGATGATGAATAGGAAATATGTGATTCCTTCCTTCCGATCGTTTCCATGCAGGCTGATCTGTCACCCACTTCAGAGCTTCCTATATCCACAGATAGCAGAGTTATAATTTTGAATGCAGAGGTAATGCTAATTAGCTTCATTCTCAACAAAAAAGGGTTCTCCAAACAAGAACAGGCACATTTGCACATTTCATGGAACTTCAAGCCATAAACATGATTTCAAAAGTCCAATTCAGTGTCTTGGCCTTTTATAAATAAACTTAATATTCAACTCAAACATTATACCATATCAAATGACATTATAATGTCAACAAATTCCAAGTCAGGTACCAATGACGGGAAAAACACAGCTCATAATACAGAAAGGTTTCATTATCAAATAGACAATATTTCCAATTGAACTTGCATATTACAGATTAAGTAATACTCTTAATTTACCTTTCAATTCCTAAAGGACGCCTTTATAATATAAGTACATAATCTTCAGGGTTAACTCAAAAAAAGGATTTTTTTTTCCTCCAGAGATACATTTTAAAACCCTAGGTTCTCTAGCTCACCCTTGCATGAAGAAAAGTAAGAAGCAGTGAGTTCAAACTATCATGCTGCTCATTATCGTATCAATAATTCAATATTGCTCTAGATGTATCTAGCATGCCAACATCTGTTGGCAGAAACACAGTACAACATAACTACTAAGCTCATAAACATATAAATACAGTCCAGTTTGAAATAAAAGGCATTCAGAAATTACAAGAAAACCAAACATTTTTCTCGTAATGAAAACTAGAGACACATGAATATCAAATGCACATGCATAATGAAAACAAGTAGTAGATATCATAAAACATTGCAACATCACTCACACCCTATAAAGCGCCTTGCATTGCTGCTTCTCCAATAAGAAAAAGCTTATAGTTGTGAAAAAAGGCACGTAGAACAGATCCGCATCCTCCTGCCTCTCAACTCTCACCACACTTTTCAACAACCTTTCCGATTCGGGCGCAATCAGATCCGCCCAAAGCCAGTAATCAACAGAATGCTGCACGCACGTTATAATCACAGATACTATAATTAATTCCACAAAAAATATAAAATTACTCTGATGATGATCATGATCATGATAATGATAAAATGCAATCATACCTGTTCGATTAATCGATGGACGGGGCTGCCATTAGAGGTGAGATTATCAGTGTTTCTATAAGTATTTCTAAACAGCCAAAGCAAATCGTAGGTGAATTTGGACGGCATCTCGTAAAGGTAAACCCTAATTGGCAAATCCAACGGGTAGTAGGGTTCTCTGTAGAATCGATCGCGCTCTTTGGAAAACACTTGATCGTCGAATCTTGACACATCCTCTTCGCTAACTGTAGGAAACGGAGAGGAGGAGGAGGAGGATGTCGGGTATTTGTGATCGAGGAAGTGCTCGAGGGAAGCGACGAAGGAGGTTTCGGGTTTGAGAGAGAGATTGGGGTTAGTGTTAGGGTATGGAGAGGCTGATGGGTGACGGGTGGAGAGAGAGAAGAGTAAGAAGAGAAGAGAAAAAGCGAAAAGACAGATTGTGAAGAGGAGGATTGGAGATCTGGATCTTGAAGATAATATATGGAGTTGTTTGTTCGCCATTTCTATTTTAGCTTTGTTGTTTTCATTAGTTTTAGAAGAATAATCTCTGCTCTTATGTAACTGATTCGTCAAGTGTCAGCCGCACTCATTCAAATTTGCCGTTTTCTCTCTTTCGTTCCTCACAAATCCTCGGCTCCAGGAAGGGAAGGTCTTTTAGTCTCTTGTACAGTGTTTTGTTCTTGTTTCCAAAAAAAAAAAAAAAAAGATAAAAACAAATACGAGGATTTAATAGTGAAATATAAAAGAGTGATTATTTCTGTATTTTATTTGTTTATAATGTTTAAAATATCATAAAATATGAATATTTTATTTTATTTTTAATATATATATATATATATATATATATATTACTGTAAAACTTATACATTTAAAACAATAATTAGATATATTTTTTTATTTTAGTTGAGTGTTAAAATTAAAAATATTATAATAACTTAAGTTATAAAATCAAGATTAACTTAATGGATTGACTGGGGGCTAGGATAAAGAAAGGTTTGACTTAACCAAACCTCCTAAAAAACTCAGATCAATCCGAAATAAAACACAGGTAAAAAACTTGTTGATTTTTTTGAAAACAAAATTGGTTAAAATAAGGTTTCTTTGAATTATTTTTTTTTTTAAATAGGTATGTCGGGTAAACCCTCTCAACTTGTGACTTGAACCTTGTCTCATATTGACTCTCGAGTCGGGTTTTAAAATTATGATAATAATTATTTTTATTCACGTGTTTATTCGGGTCAACCAGTGTTGACCCTTCCAACCCGTGACCTAGATCTTGCCTCAATGGAGCCTCGAGTCGGGTTTTAAAACTAAGATAATAACAATATTAATCCTTGCATTGACCCGGGTTAACCCAGGTTGACCATCCTAATCTGTGACTCGAGCCTTATCCTAGGTTGACCCTTAAATCAAGTTTTAAAATTATAATAATAATCACTTTTATTTTACATTAACTTGGGTCAACCCAGGTTTACCCTCTTGAAACCTAACTCGGGCCTTACATTGACCCGGATCAATGGGCAACCCCTCTTGTAACCCAAGTCAACGGCCAACCCCACTCGTGACCATGGTATTGCCCCAGGTCGACCCCTGAATCAGGTTTTTAATTTATTCTTAAGCTAACTCGGGTCAACACAATCTGTGACCCAGGCTTTACTTCGGATCAACCCTCGAGTTGGGTTTAAAAACTATAATAATTATTATTTTTATTTTTATATATCTTAGTTAGACAATTTTAGAATTAAGAGTTTTTTACAAGGATATTTTAGGAATAAAAAAATAAATATTGTCTCTAAAGACATATCCTCTATATATATCATGTTTTGAAAGTATAAAAATCCACTCCAAAATTGTTCCATAAACATATTTATTTTTATGTCTTTATCTCTTCAACTAAACACACTTTTTGTCTCTATTGTTTATGTCTTTTCTATCACAGGACAATAACTAAACGTTACCTAAGTCTTGCACAATCTTCTAAAACAACAGTGTTTACCTTACTCGAAAATCTACTTGAATTTCATAATAGACCACCATGCCCAATAAATGACCTAGTAACTCCTTTTTTTCCTTTTCTTTTTGTTTTTTTCTTCAACCATTAACATTAACAAAAATTCTAACAATATATTTAAACCCTCTAAATTAAATTCAGTTTAAAGGTTTTAATGAAATCTAATTTTTGAAATCTTTTTTAGTGGTTTATATATATATACTAGAACAAATAACTTGCACTTGGAAAGTAACAAGTCATGGATTTGAAATATAGAAATAAATGAGTTGTTGTGACTTGGTTGCAAGTTCCAATTATTTTAATGATTTTTATAGATGTATTGGGCAAAATAACAAAATTTGTTTAATAAAACTACATCAAGATTAAAATTTGTTCAAAAAACAAAATAAAGATTATCAATTAATTATGCTTGATATGACAAGTTAATTTAGAAAAACCCCTTTAATAAGTGAAAATTTACTAGAAGATGAATGATGTATAGAATGAAACTCAAAACCCTTTAATTGAAGTTAAGTGGGGCACCAAATACAAGCATATATCAATTTTAATAAGTGCAAATTTACTAGAAGGATCTAGCATCATTACCAAACACTTATAAAGATTGTTTTGTCTGGAATTATGATGAAATACCTAGTATATATAGAAGTTTGGTTGAGCATCTACTACTAATCAAGTCTGTGTTTAAGCTATACAAATAATTTCCATGAAAAAAGTTTTAGATGTGATTGATCGTGTGAAAGAGAGAAATCAAGAATAAGAATATTATTTTCAAACTTCCTAGTTTATTATATTCTTAACATACTATTATTCGTGTTTTACAAAAACAATTCTCTGATAGTTATCTTTAGATAACTTTGTGATTATTTTCTTTTGATAAAATCTATCTGAACTTTTTAAATAATTTATCCAAACAAACTAGACAATTATGAAAATAATTTTGTTATGTCTTATAAGATAAACTTGATTGATTCTTTATCTAATTTAGGTAAACAAATTTATCTTTAACAATGTAAATAGTTCTTTGCTAATCAACACCAAATATTTTGACATTTACAATCTCTGCCAATGGATCTCCCATAACAACTTTCACCATAGTAACCCATAAGTTATGGTCCAATCCTCAATCCATGACAACCCTTTCTTCTTCCTCATCACCCTAAATAAATCAGAGGCTTTATCTCTCTCCATACTGAACCACCTACACTTCTCATCAATAATCACTACCTAATCGACCAATGATGGTCCCTCTGTCTCATCCAGTTGAACAACAATAATACCACAAGAGAAAAAAAAATAACAGACCATAAGGGAGAAGGAGAGCGAATAAGATAGGGATGAGAAGAAATCAAAGCAATAAGATGTGTGTAGCTCATTAGTTTTCTAAAATGTTGGCCCATATAAAAATTATAATTCTAAATAAATAGAATTAAATAAATCAAACAATTTAATTTATTATCAATTCAATAATTGATTAATTTCTATTTGAAGATTAAGTGCACCGTCTAGTAACGTGTCATGATCTCTCGAATATTAGAAAAGTCATAAGTGGTTTGACTTAACCTTTAACTTATCAGTTTTTCAGTGTAATTATTATCTCTTTATCAATAATGTTCTGATTTAGATATTTTAGCATGAAGTGTGTTTGTCATGTCATATAATATTTGTTCACAATATTATAGTCATTGATCATTTAAATAAGATTTGAAACTCTTTTCAAATCTTATTTCACCTTGCGCAAGGATTTAACAATCAATACTATTTGAGAACATGTGAAATATTTTTCTTAATTCACTTAGGGTGATGAATCCTCTATTGATCATTCAAATACGTTCATATAGTTTATGTTATATTCAATGTCTGTCCATTTGCTACCTTTACCAAGATAATGTGTAACATGATTAAAACATAACACTCCTTATATAAGATAACTTAGTGATCTCATGTCTAATGATTACTTACACAACCGTCATGTGAGTCTTTTCATAGATATAGTTGATCTCTCCATATGGAATTTGCATGCAGGTAAGTTCAGTATACATGTCTTATGACAAACAACTACATATTAGTTCTAGGTATCTCTTATACATCAGCTTATGAGAACAACTGTTTCTTTTCATATAAAAATAACATAATATGTATCGACCTCTATGATTCTAATGAATGTCCAAAATTTAAGATAGCATCGACCAGGAATATTTTACGAACAATGTTTTGATGTAATAAGAATCTCATAATTATAACAATTTTATAATTTTCTTTGTAATGCATTTTTGTCTCATGGATTTTATCTTTACTCTAGATTCATAAATCAAATATTAGATTTATAAATAAAATATTATATGAATATTAAAGATAAATTAAGCCTTTATTAATAATAAATATGTATTTACATAAATATAATAATGTCACGTGTAACCAACCGATTGACTACAGAGCATATTAAATTAACATCATGTTAATAAATATGTTATGCTATGAGATTAAAAAGGCCAATTTATTTGACAATAAATTGATGTGTTGATGTTAGTAAAAGCACTTAAATTAAAATTACTATTAAGAACATAACTTCAACTAAATAATTTCTTTAAATAATTTCATATTTTCTCTAAGAAAATAAATGAATTCTTTCTTTGAAAAAAAAAACACAAATACCGTAAAAACATAAGTAAAAAATAAAAAATAATAGAAAATTACATAGTTTTTTAGTAAATAAAAATCAAATGATTTAATAAAGATCTACCATATGAGATTTAATATATTTTAAATAAAATAATTAAGATTGATTAATTTTAAAATATTTATGGTTATTAATTATTTAATTAATTAATAGTTAATTAAAAGAAGATATGGCATTTCCTTAGTGTATATAAATATTAATCCTTTTTCTTTTTAAAAAAATGTAATCTTTTTGTACTCCAAAGATATTAATATTGATTGCAATGTGTATAAAATTATAGCACTTGATAATCAACTTGAAACTTATAATCTTGCTTGATGTTAGATTTTGTAATCTCAAAGTTGAAGCAGTGGATAATTAATAAAAACTTTAAAATGTGTGCATCGTGGACTCGTTAAGCACTGAGTGTTTTTTATTTTCCTTCATTTTTTTATTTTGATATAGTCTTTTTAGGAAACAATTCAAGGTCAATTTAAGTTAAATTGTTAAAAAATAATAAAATTAAAAGATATAGGATTGAAGTGAAAAATAAAAATAAAATGGATGGCACTTTCAAAGTTTGCACACAAAAGTTCACTTTAGTCCTTCTTCTTTCCCAATAATACCTTTGTAGTCCCTCAAGATTTCTAAAACTCAATTTTGATACAAAATCTTATTTTTTTATTTTTCAATCCCTGGTTAGATATAGGAGAGAGATGGTTAAATTCTGGTAATAGAGAAAGAAAGTTTTGGTTGACACCGATTCTGGCTACAAAAACCAATCTGCTGTCCACAAGTTCCATTTGACAATGGGAGTTTACATTAGATGTTATTTCACCTTAATATCATGTTTTTCGAGCAAAATGTGTGGATTGACTCGTGTTCTTGGCTTGTTTGCTTATTATTATTATTATGTTTATGTTTATGTTTATGTTTATGTTTAATGTATTTTTTATAATTATCAAACTCAACTCAGGACAATGACAAGGGAAAGGGTTAGGAGGGTCAACCCGGGTGATCCAGGATGACCAAAAACAAATTCCTTATTTTTTTAAAAGATCAAAACTGCATTATTTTTAGTTTTTTTAGTAAAAAATCAACAAGTTTTGTACTAGGTTTTGTCAGGTTTTTCTTGAGATAACTACGTTGCAAGTCAACTTGGGCTTTTAAGCGGGTCACACTAAGTAAATTTCTCCTTTTGAGTGGCCTGGTTAGGGTATAGTTAAATGAAAAACAAAATTGGAAATAAAATTTTGTTAATTTTGGTGGGGGTGCATGACCTGGATTATGGATTGCCAGGTTTGGTCAGGGTTAATTTAATTTTTTTTCCACTTTTTATTTTAATTCAATACTTTTACTTCCAATTTGATCATTTGACATTAAGTTAGTTGAGAATTGAGTCATCGCAATTTATTTTGGTTTGATATTTGTAAGTTTATCGCGATCTTAAATAGACACTTCGATATTTAGTTGGTTCTCAATTTTACGAGTGTCTATGTTTCTTATTAAACCAGAATGAGTCCATGACTCGTGTTGTTACTCTCTTTTTTTTAGTTATACGTGCTAATGGAATGGTGTATATCCCTTTTAAATAAGGCAGGAGTTTAGTTCAAGGTTGCTGGAGATTGACAAAAGCAAAGAAGAAGGAAATGTTTTTCGAACCATGTTTCAACTGGCATCTGCTCTCCTTATCCTTTCCCTTTGCTGCCGAAATTGTCAGGATTCTTAAGCTAATTAGGACTCTTTATAATGCTAAATCCATTCCTTTGTTATCTGGTCTTTAAGGTTGGATAAATCCCTCAGAAGTTGCAATTAAAAACTGATTTTGCTGTTGTTGCAATTTTTTGTTCCAACTTAAGCCTTGATTCTGACTTGGTTTCGTGCAATATCTGACCATTCCAGCTATATTTTGTCACTCATGACATATTGAAGAATTGACCTACACCTTTATTGGGTCCTAAGGCTTATTATTCTCATGGCAGACTCTCAGTCAAATTAGGATGATTGGCATTGTCAGTTTCTTGAATTAGATAAGGGGATCCTTTTTTACCAACCAGGTTGCAGCCAGATTTTGTTCTTCAAAATGAATTTATCTCATTTTTAATCATTCATGAAAGTTGTAGTACTGTACGCGTAGATGAATTTGGGTTTTTGAATTGCTTGATTTCGATATTAGAAGCTCAAGATATTCCCGTTTGAATATCTAAGCGTGAAAGCAGAGAATTCTACCGCAAGAAGGATTTTGACCTGAGTTTTGCACTAAAGACTCTACTTCCGCCACAATTTTATTGGTCATTATTCTTAGGTCATACTCCTGGTCATATCAGGATGCTCGGCATTGTCAGTTTCTGAATTAGACCAGGAGACCCTTTTTTTTACCAACCAGATTGCTGCCAGATTCTGTTCTTTAAAACGATTTTATCTCACTTCGAATCCTTCATGAAAGTTGTAGTCCTACATATATAGATGAATTTGGGTTTTTGAGTCGCTTGATTTCGATATCAGAAGCTCAAGATATTCACGTTTGAATATCTAATGTGAAAGCAAAAATTCTGCCGCGAGAAGGATTTTGTCCCCAAGTTTGCAGGATTGAATTGAAAAAAAAATTGAAATAAGGGAGTTAATTGCAGATAAAAATTGGAAGAAACTTGGATGGGTTTTGAAGAAATAGAAAAACGGGGATAAAATCAGAAAATGACAGAAATTCTGCCACGATGGGTTGCATTTCTGCTGCCTTTCTAACAACAAACGACACCGTCTTTTTCTTTTTACATTAATTCTCTTCTTTATCTAGACGATGCCGTATGAGAACAGCCCCATCCTGGAAATATAGTTAGCATGGTACTGTACCCCGTCTGCATTCCCTTCCCTCCTCTGCAACCATTTCCTGCTAGTTTTTGAAACTCTCGTCCTTGCATCCTCTGCAACCTGGTGTGTACAGGACAACCCTTCTTTTCACGCCAAATATGCAGTTGCAACTCAGTAGCTCCAGTCCAAGGGAAACATTTTTGCGCCTTCTCTGTGCCAGCTGTGAAAGAGGACACGGAAAGGAGCCTCACACCATTTAAAGGCCGAGATTTTATCCCTAATACAGACGGCTGGGATGAGGGGGCATGAAAGGAGTCTCCAAGTTCTTGCTTGGCTATATAAGCAAGCTGTTAAGTAAACAAAAGAAAAGGGAGGGGAGGCAGAGAAGAGTAAAAAACTGAGAGAGCTAGCATAAGGCTGAGGTAAGGGCAACAAGAAAAACAACGGGAACAAGAGGGAGGATTATCTCCCGTCTATCCTACATTGTCAAAAAGGAGTTCACCAAACCTATGGGTTTTCTAAAAACTCTTAACGGCAAAAAAAGAAAGGCTTTCTTTAGTTTTTAGAGGCAGAAAAGCAAAGGTTTTCACCTGCCTGCATCTCATCTTCTGCATTCGAACCAGCAGCATCTGCATGTATAGTTTCTAGTCTTCCTCTTCTTTGCTATATTTAAGCTTGGCATCTGTTGTGTGGTTCTTTTCCAAAACCTGTTTTTATTGCTTTTGCTTTAGATGTTCAGTTTTTTTGTTGTTTGAACAAAAGGTTTGTGCTTGCCCACTGTCACTGCCATGTTTTGTAGTCTGGATTATTTGTCTACGTTACAGCCGCGTGCTTTTTTCTTTTCTCTTGATCTGTTGTTGTGAGAGACTGTGAGTTTTAAAGGTTTTCATGGTCTCTCTGCTCGAGTGTCTCCCTTTCATGGAACGTTGCATAGGAATGGTAGGGGTTTGGAAGTGCAGTTTTTATGCGGAGGGGGAAAAGGAGAAAACAAAGAGAGTAGGGGAGACGAAGAGAGTAAACACAGAGAAGAAAAACAAACAGAAAAGACAGAGGGAGGAAACAACGAAAATAGGAGAGAAAGGGAAAACAGAGAGGAAAGGAAAGGGAGAGAACCGAGAGAACAAGAAGAAGGTTTGAGAGCAAAAATAATGGGAAACAATAAAAGAGAGAGGAGCTTGACTTCAATCTATCCTACCTTGCCGAAAACACTACCAGAAATTCGCTAAATACCAACGGATTTACCGACGGAATATTTTCTGTCGGTATTTTGAGGTCGAAATTACCGACGGCCATTTTCCGTCCGTAATTCAGTCGGTAAAAACCGACCAAAACTTTTCCGTCCGTAATTTCCATCGGTATTTTACCGACTGAATTACGGACGGAAAAGTTTCCGAATTTAAAAAAAGACGGGTCGCTGACGTGGAGGTTTTGGCGGGTTATTTTTTTCCGACGGAATC
>Ga0307517_10005278_pt1 | contig 19527 bp, 16 predicted proteins | sample 23_EM_MG_FD_194515 | JGI IMG/M metagenome (GOLD analysis project Ga0307517, IMG submission 194515) | Populus trichocarpa ectomycorrhiza microbial communities from riparian zone in the Pacific Northwest, United States - 23_EM | ecosystem: Host-associated > Plants > Roots > Unclassified | place... | reverse complement strand
AACGATCCTCGAGAGAACTTATTGAGTGAAGCTTTCAGGCTTAACGATATTAAGTTTTACCGCTTGATTCTATTTTGAATTATCTTTATCTTTATTTTGATCCTTACTTCTACTTTGAGTCTTCGGTACGGTCGCAATCTTAGGATCCGTCTTCCTACAGAGTGCCCCCGTTACACCTTGCGGGGCCTGATGGAGAGGATTGATGATCGGCGAAATAGGAAAACTCCAGTAGAGGGCCCACCGCAACCATGATGTATGGTCGGGCAGGTCATTACATGGATCCAAGGCGTTGGACAGAGCCACGGAGGCAGTGCTATACCACGACTAGGCATAACCCAGGAAGGGTCGAACGATCGGAGGGGGATAAGGGCGCGCGGAGCCACCGGGCAGAGGGGATGCCAACCAGGGGGGTGAGCAGTAGGGTGCCAGCCGGTGAGTAGCAGTAGGGTGCTAGCCAGAGGGGGGGAGCAGTAGGGTGCCAGCCGGGGGAGGACTTTTTACAAGTAAGGTGCCAGCTTAAGGGGCGGTATGGTGCCAGCGGACTAAACCGGGAGGGCGGTACAGGCAGGATCGCAAACGGGCTACCCACAACCGACTAACGGGCCATAGCAAGGGCTTTTGGGACAATAGCGCAACCAACCGGGACCGTGATGTTACTAACCGAAGCTTTCCCCATCAGAGGTACATGCCCAGCAGAACCGTAGCCTTACTTCGACCGAGAGTCCGGACGCCACATCGCCCACGGTGAACGAAGCGAGAAGCTTTCCGACCGGGCAAAATGCTAAGCGAGGTGCAAAGCAAGTGTGGGGTAAGGGGGAGAACAGAACATCATGAGCGGTGTCACCGATGAACTGGAACAAGAACCCCAAGGAGGGGAGGCATGCGTGCCTCCGGAGAGGAGGGGAGATGGCTCAACGTCAACCCCTAGGCAGTAGCCATGATGGGGGAAGAGAGGTGGGTGGTGGAAAGTGACGATGATTTCCCGGCCTATCCCTTGGTCGTTTTTCTTTTCTTTTTTTTGTAATCATGCGTTATTTGTTTCTAGGTACAAAAAGCCTTATGCAGCGCTGGCTATGAAGAGAAAACAACCTATAAATGCAATCCCACCGCCCGGTTCACCTCTTCATGGGAAAAATCAAACACCCCGAGTCCATAGGAAAAGTCCCCCCCACCTAGCACCTAAGATAATATACCTCAGATACGTAAGGAAACAATACATAGAAACGTACAGGTAGAAAGACCCAAACCCTTCCGCAGGCTCCCCAAAACAAAAGAAACGACGGCTGCGCTAAGGCCCTTGCGGGGCCTAATGGAGAGGATTGATGATCGGCGAAATAGGAAAACTCCAGTAGAGGGCCCACCGCAACCATGATGTATGGTCAGGCAGGTCATTACATCGATCCAAGGCGTTGGACAGAGCCACGGAGGCAGTGCTATACCACGACTAGGCATAACGGGGGAGGGGCCGACCGATCGGAAGAGTAGATAGCGAGCCGCGCCATCAGGCCGAGGAGATGCCAGCCAACGACGATGAGCAGTAGGGTGCCAGCTGGAGAGTACCAGTAGGGTGCCAGCTGGAGAGTACCAGTAGGGTGCCAGCCGGTGATGAGCAGTAGGGTGCCAGCCGGTGAGAGGATGGTAGCAGTACGGTGCCAGTGGACAGAACCGGGAGGAGGAGAGAGGAAGGATCGCGAGCAAGCTAGCCGCAGCCGACAAATGGCCCATGGCAAGGGCTTTTGGGACGACGACGAAACCGAGCGAGACTACGATGTTACTAACCGAGGCTTTCCCCATCAGAGGTACAAGCCCAGCAAGCCGAGGCCTACTTCGACCGAGAGTCCGACACGGTGACGCCGACCGTGGACGAGGCGAGAAGCTTTCCGACCATGCAAAATGCTAAGGGAGGGGCAAAGCAAGTGCGTGCTAAGGGGGAGAACCGAACTTCATGAGCGGGTGTCAACGAAGAATTGGAACAAGAACCCCAAGGAGGGGAGGCATGCGTGCCCCAGGAGAGGAGGGTAGATAGTGTTCGTTAAGGGGTGGGGCGGGATGGGTTTTCACTCGCCAGGCCCTGCCCTTACACGCGGCCGGTGGGGGTATTTTTCGGGTAAGTCTCGCCCCGCCCACTCCCGGTGCCCCCCCCGCACTCATTCCCTGGACGGGGTCCCGTTTGTTACCACACATTTTTAACGGGGACCCCTCCGGGGTATGGGTGGGGCGGGGGCCTCAGCTGGCACAGGGGCAGGGAATGCCGAAAAAGACACCCCGCCCCCGGCCGTTGAGCGGGGCAGGGCGGGGAAAAGGGCTGTGGGCCCGCGTTTTCCGGCACCCCTGCTGCCCCGTAACGAACTCTAAGGGTAGATGGGTCAACTTCAACCCCTAGGCAGTAGCCATCGTGGGGGAAGAGAGGTGGGTGGGGGAAAGTGACCATGATTTCTCGTGGTATTGAGATTTCAATCGCTGGAGATGTTGTTGCAATGGTTCGTGGCCTATCCCTTGGTCCTTTTTTTTTCTTTTTCTTTTTTTGTAATCATGGGTTATTTGTTTTAGGTACAAAAAGCCTTATGCAGCGCTGGCTATGAAGAGAAAAAAACCTATAACCCCAATAACAACCGCCCGCTTCACCTCATCATAGCAAAAATCAAACCCCCCGAGACCATAGAAGTAACCTCCCCCGCCTAGCACCTAAGACTCGCACCTCAGACACGTAGGGAAACAACTTATAGAAACGTACAGGAGAGAGACCCAAACCCTTCAGCAGGCCCCCTGGTAACACTAGGAAAAGAATCAAAGAAATGACGAGATGTAACTACTATTGCCAATATGCCTAACCAAAAGGCCCCACAGCTAGTCGCCGGAAGGGACAGGCGGGTGCACGGTCGGGACTGACCGGAAGATGGCGACGCGTCGGCGTTTAGGAGAGACCAAGGAGGCAGTGCAATACCATGATCAACGGTAACCTAAGCGAGGTTTGCGACCGTAGAGTAAATCGCAGGAGGGAGAGACGTAGGTGGGCGAGCGGACCCACCGGGCAGAAGGGATGCCACCCAACGACGATGAGCAGTAGGGTGCCAGCCGGTCTGTACCAGTAGGGTGCTAGCCAGAGGGGAGCAGTAGGGTGCCAGCCAGGGGAGGAGGTTTGAGCAGTAAGGTGCCAGCTTATAGGGCAGTACCGTGCCAGCGGACGGAACCGGGAGGGGGGTAGAGGAAGGATTGCGAGCGGGCTAGCCACAACCGACTAAAGGGCCATAGCAAGGGCTTTTTGGGGCGACAGCGAAACCGCGCGGGACCGTAATGTTACTAACCGAAGCTTTCCCCATCAGAGGTACAAGCCCAGAAGAACTGAAGCCTTACTTCGACCGTGAGTCCAGACGCCATATCGCCGACCGTGAACGAAGCGAGAAGCTTTCCCACCGTGCAAAATGCTAAGCGATGTGGAAAGCAAGTGCGGGGTAAGGGGCAGAACCGAACTTCATGAGCTGGCGTCAACGATGAACTGGAACAAGAACCTCAAGAGGGGAGGCGTGCGTGCCTCAGGAGAGGAGGGAAGATGGCTTAACGTCAACCCCTAGGCAGTAGCCATGGTGGGGGAAGAGAGGTGGGTGGGGGAAAGTGACGATAATTTCCCGTGGTGTTGAGATTTCAATCGCCGGAGGTGGAGGAGAGAAGGTTCGTGGCCTATCCCTTGGTCGTTTCTTTTTTTCTTTTTTTTGTAATCATGCGTTCATTGTTTTTAGGTACAAAAAGCCTCATGCAGCGCTAGCTATGGAGAGAACAAAACCTATAAATCAAAAACATAAACATAAGAAAGTCACGGCACCAATAAGTATCCACTATCATGCAGGTTTCTCCTCCGCCGGGCCATCGGCCACATGTAACATGGAAAGCACAACTAACAGCTTTGTCGTCTAGAAAGGAAAGCCTACATAAGAGGAAGGAAAGAAAACCTACGACCCTATACCTCTGCTAACAAAAAAACACGAAAAACTGTGGGGGGCACCCTGGGGGGTGAGAGAGAGAACGGGGGGGAAGAGGAGGGAGTGGTGGGCGGGAACATCGTGGGGGGAAATCCCGTGGAGGTGACGCCTATGAAGGTGGCCAGTCTTTTTAGCAGCCGGAGGGATGACCAGAGTGGGGCTTCGGGACCGACATCAGTAACGCCGTGGAGAAGGTGCGACCTGCTGTGCTGTCTCGAGGGGCAGGATAGGATGGCCTGCTCGAAGGTTTCAGGTTCCAAGCCGCAATGGGGGCAGGAGGTATCGGCATCGGGGGACCTCCAGGTTGGGTGGGTGGTCAGGTAACTCTTTCCGGCTCTCATCTGGTGGATTCTCCCCGCCACCCACTTGCCCAAGCCCATGAAAGGCCTCGCGTGCAGTGCGGGAGGGTGCTACTAGTACTCCGGTGTTGGGAAAAGGGAGGCCCACTCCTCGAGGAGTGTCTCTCTTACCCTCTTCTTCAGGGCGGAGTAAGTGCTGTCCATCAGGGACTGGGGCGGGAGGACGGGGGTAGGGCACACCAGGTCGGAGTTGATCATGGGCATCCTCGATAGCCCAAGGGTGAAGGGTATTGTTCGGTGAGCCACCGCGTCCACTGGCAGGTGGTTCCTTATCGGTGGGACAGGACGGGGCGTTTTCCAGTTTAGGGGGAGGTATACAGACGATAGGCCTCTAGTTATGGCCCGCGAGGAGTCAGGTGCCCGATGGACCGAGAGCGAAGGGAACGAGGGGTGAAGGCGGGCTGCTACTGGGTTCAAGCTAGGGGGGGGGCAGACCACCCTGAGCGCCGCCAGCCTTTGCCGGTGGGGGATCAGGAGGGAGACGGGTGGGAGGCAGGACTCCACTGAGAGTATCCCGGTGGGTGTAGCGGAGAAGCAGTTTGTGGTCCACCTTTGGACCTTGCGCCAGAATGTATCTAGGCGGGTCGTTGTTCCCACGCTGTGTGTGAACAGATCCGCACCATAGAGTAGGATGGGGGCAATCAACCATGTTGCCAATCTGTGGCATAGGTAGAGGGGGAGGCCCGCACCGGGCGGACTCAGGCGACGAATTAGGGCGAACGCACCTTGGGCAAGGGCCAGGCGCCGTGAAAGATGTGCAGCGGGGTCAAGGGCCGGAGTGAACCAGTACCCGAGCCAGCGAATAGAATTGCTGGGGTGAAACATTTCCCCTTTGATTTGAATAGGTGAGACGCATTTCGGCGAGTGTCTCTGGCTGGGGGTCCTCCAATGTATCAGTTCCGTTTTTGCGACCGAGAAGGAGACGCCTAGGCATGACGCCTTTCTTTCAAGCCTGTCGAATAGATCCTGGAGCCGGCGGATGTTGCCTCGGTAGGAAAGGGAGGCCACTGTGAGGGCGAAGTCGTCCACATACGGGATCATCAGACCCCGAGGGATCCCGAAATGTAGTGGCGCAATGTAGAGAAGAAAGAGCAGTAGGGAGATCGGTGAGCCTTGGGGGGCGCTGACGTTGAGGGGGGCTGGGGTCCCGGGGGCCTCTTGGAAGACTAGGGTGCAGCTTCGTTCACCCAAAAAAGACAAAGCCCAGGAAACCAGGTAAGGGGGTATCCCGCCTTCCCTAAGGATCCGGGCCAATGTTTTGTTATCGACGTTGTCGAATCCTGCTTTAATGTCCAGAAACGGGGAGGAAACCTTGAGACGGAGCCTCTGCAGGGTTCTGACGTCGTTGGTGAGGGTGAGGCACGCGTCGTAGGTGCTGAGCCCAGGGAGCGAACCGCATTGGTTGGGGTGCAACAGCCCTCTGATTCGAGCTGCCGCAAGTACGCGGGCTGCTATGATCCTCTCAAGGACCTTCGAGATTATGCGGATCAGGACGATTATCCTGAAGGAGGAGGGCGACTCGTAGGAGGGCTTGCCCAGCTTGTCAAGTACCACGCCGTTCGAGCCTTTCAGCGACGCGCGGTGGTACCCCAGAAGGACCAGCGGGCCAAGTATATTGAGGAGGATTGAGGGGTTGATTTTGTTGACCTGTTTCCAGGTAGAGTAGGGTATCCCGTCCGGGCCCGGGGCCGAGGTCGGAGAGCACTTGGAGAGAGCCGCAGCTATCTCGTCTGTTGTTAGTGGGGGTGCCAACTTGTTTGGCCTAAGCCTAAGTGGCGGGGAGAAGGGTTCCTTAGGGGGGAAGAAGTGGTCCAGAAGGACATTGTTCATTTGTAGTGGGGACTCTGCCCCTGGGAGGGAGGGGAAGCGCGGCTGGGCACGTCCTTAGGCGAACCTCTTAGCCGTCCAAAGGCTCTGGGGGGTGGCGGCCAGCAGAAAAGAGGACCAGTGTTTGTTCTTAGCGGCCTTGATTGCCTTGAAATACCCCGCCTTGGAGGTGCCGGCAACTTCTCGCATGTGTGGGGTGTCGTGCTTTTGTGGCCGCTCTAGCGGCCTTGTGATACTCACGACGGAGGACAGACAGGTGGGGGGTCTACCAAGGTTTGGAGTGATGGGAAGGCCTGGATACTGGCGTGTGCTCTTTGAGGAGAGCTACCAGACGGTTGAGCGATTCTGACATCCATTCGTCCAGTTGTGGGGGGGTTGGACACGACGGTGCGGCCGGGACCTTGAAACCCTTAACAATCGGGTCCAGGGTTACCCAGTCGGTGTCTGCTCAACGCGGGCGTGGGGGTTTCTGGTTCAGAGCTGCCGAGGCGAGGGTAATCGTTATGGGTACGTGGTCGGAACCCGTCGAGGGGAGGGAGGCTTCCCAACTCTTAACCAGGGGAAGGAGGGGGGGTTTGCAAAGGCTAGATCTATGACCGAAGGGCGAGCTTTACCCACTAAGTGGAACCTTGTGTACTCGCCTGGGGGGTTAAGGAGGGCGAAGCCGGATTCTGCCGCTTTCTCGAAATAGGGAGTCGAGGACGAGACCTCCTGATATGAGAAGTGCCGTAAAGGGTCCGAGAGGGGATTGTGGATGTTGAGGTCTCCCAAGACTAGGAGGGGAAACCCAAGATCGGGGAAAAGAAATTCTGGTGAAACGGAGGGAACTCTGTGGTTGGCAGTGTTGGTAGAGTAAGCGTTAATAATTCTGAATGAGTAGAAGGCGGTGCCGAAAAGAGGCTCATTGGAGGAGATGTCGAGGGCTATCACATCATCCACCCCCCTAAACCTGGGGAGCACCGTGTAATTGGAAAGAAAAGACATATGAACGTAGGCAGCCACTCGCGGCTTCCTAACCGGGGGGAAGAAGGACTTAAAACCATTAAAGGAAGGAAGGTAAGCCTTGTTGACAGGTGGATCCTGTAAAAGAACAATCGAGGGGTAGGTGGTCGTTTCTTTGAACGACTCAAACAAGGAAAGAAAAACATTCCAGCTACCAAGGCAGTTATGTTGAATCATTGAAAGAAATGCAGGGGCAGGCACCGGCCCTTGACCTAAGGGGGGGGGCATGGGTTGATTATTCATTCCCGAGACGAACCCGACAAGTCGAAGGGGCAGGGGAAGGGCTTGGCTCCTCCAGGGGGAGAGGACCACTGAAACCGTGAGTAGTGCCAGGACGCGTGGAGGGTCCAGCTGGGGGAGGTTGCCTGGGGGTTGCGAGGTCCACCTCAGGGGGACCCGCCCTGGTCGGGGGAGTAGTGGGTGCGGGGCCGCCATCCACCGCCAAATCCATGGGGTCTTGACCGGTTGGGGCGGGGGCTGGCGAGTTGGTTCTGGTGGGGACAGGCGGGGGAGGTCGTGCCGCACATTCCCTGAATGTGGCAGTGTGGTCACCACTGCAGTTACAGCAATGGGGGGGCGAGGTCGGACAACAGGATGGGACTGGCTTATTGTTCCCGCTCCTGGGGCAGGTTGGATTCTGGCATCTGTGAGCCGCGCGAGTATGGTGAAGCGCACAAATGGGGCACGTGGGGTGGGTGGCGGGGCATCATTGATGGGCGTGTCCGTATCTCCGGCAGTTCTTACACTGGGAGATTCTGGAGGAGGAGAAGGCAAGTTCGACCTTTCGTTTCTGTGAGAGGATGACAACCCCTGAAGTAAAAGCCGATACGTTCTGGGGGTCGACGGTGACAACCACCGAAGGGGCCTCCTTGGTTGCCCTAGAATCTCCGCTAGGGTTAAGGTACCTGGCTGAGAGAATCGGGGTCACTTTGTCGTTGAGGATTGCTTGCCGGATATATGGGAAGAGTTCCTCTTCATCGTGGGGGAGGAAACGTAGGGGGAGGCCGTGAATGGCTAGTTGAACGGCAGTAGGGGCGAGGACGAGGATGCACCAGGGGTTTTCACCTACTGGGAAGGAGTGATTGAGGGCCCTGGTGAGGGAGTCGAAGTAGGGGGCGTACGAGGCTGCGGGGGTGGCTTTGTCGGTGACTGTCAGGGAGACTGAGCCCCAGAGGTTGACAGTAGCGGAGAATCCAAGGGGGAGGAGGCAGTTTGATTCGCGGAGGACGCGAGCGGCGATGTCGGGAAAAGTAGCAGGAATGGTGAGAGCGTCTGGGTGAGGGGAAGGGGACTGGCGAGGAGCAAAGAAGCGTCGTTGGGCACCTGGGAGGGATGGCGGACCCTTTTTAACAGGAGGGGCTGTCGCACTCGCAACAAGTTGGGGGAAAGGAGGCTTCCCAGCTTTGCTTTTGCCCTTGCCGCCCGAGCCTGAGCCGGAGGCAGCTTGCGCATAGGAGGGGGAGGGGTGTACGTCAGGGTGGAGGTAGCCAGGGGTGAAGGAGGCCAGGTCGTATGCCCCCCTCCGGTATTCCCCGGCTTCATATGAGTGTGGGTAGAGCCTGGCGTATTTCTCGGGGTCACCGAACGCCTTGCCAAGCCTCGTATCGTAGAATGGTATGAGGTATTTAAGGTCGTCAGCCGCTGCTGAGAGAGGTGTGGGTGGTGTCCGTGCCTTCTCTTTTCCCTTCCTTGAAGGGAGGGGTCCGGCAGTTGGAGGGGGTTGGGGCATTCTCTGTGGGGGGGGGGCCGGGGCCAGGGGGGCAGGGGTCAGGGCTGACACACGATGTGACAGGTCACGTATGGATCCTTGGAGATCGGCGATCCCTGAGGCGGTGTGTTGTTCTTGGGCGTGGGGGAGGTTCGCGAGTTGGGAGGAGATGTCATGGAGCTCCTCCCTGAGGTTCTCGTTTTCCTCGGAGATGGTTGCGACTGCCTGGGTTACCCCGCACAGCTCATGTGAGACAGTCACCAGGCCCTGGACGAGCTGGGAGAGGAGAACGATCGTGATGGATTCAATGGGGAGGGTGCCAGCCTGTGCATCTGGGCTGAGGTCCGGGAAGTCTTGGTTGCTGAGCCGGAGAGCACTTCTCGCCTGAGCGAGTTGCCTCATCATGAACTCGATGGGGTGATCGGTCGAGGGGGTTCCTGAACGCGACGGGAGGGGGCAGTTGAGGCCTGGGAGCCTTCCGAAGGCTGCGTTCGCTGGGGGGAGGTTGTGGGGGTTCGCCATGGCAGCGAGTAGGTGAGGAAAAGTGGGAGAGGGGTTTGATCCGGATGCAAAGCGGGGTAAAGTCGAGATTGTATGTGAAATGTAGGGGGGGGGAAGGAGTTTGCGAGAAGCGTGACCAATCCCTTGTTGTTTTTTATGTTTTTTTGTTTTTTTTGTAATCATGGGTTATTTGTTTGAGGTACAAAAAGCCATGTGCAGCGCTAGCGATGAAGAGAAAAAAACCGATAAGCCCAATAACAACCGCCCGCTTCACCTCATCATAGGAAAAATCAAACCCCCCGAGACCATAGAAGAAACCTCCCCCGCCTAGCACCTAAGACTCGCACCTCAGACACGTAGGGAAACAATTCATAGAAACGTACAGGAGAGAGACCCAAACCCTTCAGCAGGCCCCCTGGTAACACTAGGAAAAGAATCAAGGAAATGACGAGATGTAACTACTATTGCCAATATGCCTAACCAAAAGGCCCGGCGGCGAGTCGCCGGAAGGGGCAGGCCAGTTCACGGTCGGGACTGACCGGAGGGTGGCGACGCGTCAGCGTTTAGGAGAGACCAAGGAGGCAGTACAATACCATGATCAACCGTAACCTAAGCGAGGTTTGCGACCGTAGAGTAAATCGCAGGAGGGAGAGAGGTAGGAGGCCGAGCGGAGCCACCTAGCAGAGGGGATGCCAGCCAACGACAATGAGCAGTAGGGTGCCAGCCGGTGAGTAGCAGTAGGGTGCCAGTGGACGAGGAGCAGTAGGGTGCCAGCCGGTGGGGGGGATTAGCAGTAACGTGCCAGCTTATGGGGCAGTACAGTGCCAGCGGACGGAACAGGGAGGGAGGTAGAGGAAGGATTGCAAGCGGGCTAGGCACAACCGACAAACGGGCCATAGCAAGGGCTTTTGGGATGAGGACGAGACCAGGACGAGACCGTGATCTTACTAACCGAAGCTTTCCCCATCATAGGTGCAAGCCCTGCAAGCCGGGGCCTACTTTGAGCGAGAGTCCGACACCGTAACGCCGACTGTGAGCGTAGCGAGAAGCTTTCCGACTGTGCAAAATGCTAAGCGAGGTGCAAAGGAAGTGCGGGGTAAGGGGGAGAACCAAACATCATAAGCGGGTGTCAACGATGAACGGGAACAAGAACCCCAAGGAGGGGAGGCAGGCGTGCCTCAGGAGAGGAGGGTAGATGGCTTAACGTCAACCCCTAGGCAGTAGCCATCATGGGGGAAGAGAGGTGGGTGGGGGAAAGTAACGATGATTTCCCGTGGTGTTCAGATTTCAATCGCGGGAGGTGGAGGAGAGATGGTTCGTGACCTATCCCTGGGTCGCTTTTTTTTCCTTTTTTTGTAATCATGCGTTATTTGTTTCTAGGTACAAAGAGACTTATGCAGCGCTAGCTATGAAGAGAAAAAAACCTATAAATGCAATCCCACTGCCCGCTTCACCTCTTCATGGGAAATATCAAACACCCCGAGTCCATAGGAAAAGTCCCCCCCACCTAGCACCTAAGATAATATACCCCAGACACATAAGGAAACAATACATAGAAACGTACAGGTAGAAAGACCCAAACCCTTCCGCAGGCTCCCCAAAACAAAAGAAACGACGGCCACGGTAACGCCCTTTCGGGGCCTGATGGACAGGATTGATGATTGGCGACATAGGAAAACTCCAGTAGAGGGCCCACCGCAACCATGATGTATGGTCAGGCAGGTCATTACATCGATCCAAGGCGTTGGACAAAGCCACAGAGGCAGTGCTATACCACGACTAGGCGTAACCGAGGAGGTGCCAACCGATCGGAGGGGTAGATGGCGAGCGGAGGCAGCGGGCAGAGGGGATGCCAGCCAACGATGATGGGCAGTAGGGTGCCAGCCAGAGAGTACCACTAGGGTGCCCGCCGGTGATGAGCAGTAGGGTGCCAGCCGGGGAGAGGATGGTAGCAGTACGGTGCAAGAGGACAGAACCGTGAGGAGGAGAGAGGAAGGATCGCAAGCAAGCTAGCCGCAGCCGACAAACGGGCCATAGCAAGGGCTTTTGGGACGACGACGAAACCGAGCGAGACCACGATGTTACTAACCGAGGCTTTCCCCATCGGAGATACAAGCCCAGCAAGCCGAGGCCTACTTCAACCGCGAGTCCGGCACCATGACGCCGACCGTGCACGAAGCGAGAAGCTTTCCGACCGTGCAAAATGCGGAGCGAAGTGCAAGGCAAGTGCGGCGTAAGTGGGAGAACCGAACTTCAGGAGCGGGTGTCAACGAAGAATAGAAACAAGAACCCCAAGAAGGGGAGGCATGCGTGCCCCAGGAGAGGAGGGTAGATGGCTTAATGTCAACCCCTAGGCATTAGCCATCCTGGGGGTAGAGAGGTGGGTGGGGGAAAGTGACGATGATTGCTCGTGGTGTTGAGATTTCAATCGCTGGAGGTGTTGTTGCAATGGTTCGTGGACCTATCCGTTACTCGTTTTTTTTTTTCTTTTTTTTTTCTTTTTTTGTAATCATGTGTTATTTGTTTTAGGTACAAAAAGCCTTCTGCAGCGCTAGCTATGCAGAGAAAACAACCTATAAGCCCAATAAAAACAGCCCGCTTCACCTCATCATAGGAAAAATCAAACCCCCCGAGACCATAGAAGAAACTTCCCCCGCCTAGCACCTAAGACTAGCACCTCAGACACGTAGGGAAACAACTTATAGAAACGTACAGGGGAGAGACCCAAACCCTTCAGCAGGCCCCCTGGTAACACTAGGAAAAGAATCAAAAAAATTACGAGATGTAACCACTATTGCCAATATGCCTAACCAAAAGGCCCGCGGCTAGTCGCAGGAAGGGGCAGGCCGGTTCACGGTCTGGACTGACGGGAAGATGGCGACGCGTCGGCGTTTAGGAGAGACCAAGGAGGCAGTGCAATACCATGATCAACCGTAACCTAAGCGAGGTTTGTGACCGCAGAGTAAATCGCAGGAGGCAGAGAGGTAGGTGGGCGAGCGTAGCCACCGGGCAGAGGGGATGCCAGCCAACGACGATGAGCAGTAGGGTGCCAGCCGGTGAGCAGCAGTAGGGTGCCAGCCGGTGAGCAGCAGTAGGGTGCCAGCCGGTGAGCAGCAGTAGGGTGCCAGCCGGTGAGCAGCAGTAGGGTGCCAGCCGGTGAGCAGCAGTAGGGTGCCAGCCGGTGAGCAGCAGTAGGGTGCCAGCCCGTGAGCAGCAGTAGGGTGCCAGCCGGTGAGCAGCAGTAGGGTGCCAGCCCGTGAGCAGCAGTAGGGTGCCAGCCTGGGAGGTTTAGCAGTAAGGTGCCAGCTTATGGGGCAGTACGGTGCCAGCGGACGGACCCTGGAGGGGGGTAGAGAAAGGATTGCGAGCGGGCTAGCCACAACCGACAAAGGGGCCATCGCAAGGGCTTTTGGGATCACGACGAGACTGGGACGAGACCGTGATGTCACTAACCGAGGCTCTCCCTATCAGAGGTACAAGCCTAGCAATCCGGGGCCTACTTTGACAGAGAGTCTGACACCGTAATGCCGACCGTGAGCGTTGCGAGAAGCTTTCCGACCGTGCAAAATCCTAAGCGAGGTGCGAAGGAAGTGCGGGGTAAGGGGGAGAACCGAACATCATGAGCGGTGTCAACGATGAACAGGAACAAGAACCCCAAGGAGGGGAGGCAGGCGTGCCACCAGGAGAGGAGGGAAGATGGCTTAACGTCAACCCCTAGGCAGTAGCCATGATGGGGGAACAGAGGTGGGTGGGGGATAGTGACAATGATTTCCCCTGGTGTTGAGATTTCAATCGCCGGAGGTGGAGGAGAGATGGTTCGTGCCCTATCCCTTGGTCGGTTCTTTTTTTTTCTTTTTTTTCTTTTGTTTTTAAATCATGTATTCATTGTTAAGGTACAAGAACTCGCATGCATCGTGAGATATGGCGTAAAGAAAACCTTAATTCCAACAACAGCCCGCTTCACCTCTTTATGGGAAAAATCAAACACCCCGGATCCATAGGAAAAATCCCCCTCCCCTAGCACCTAAGACAATAATACCTCAGACACGTAAGGAAATATTTCATAGAGAGGTACAGGAGAGAGACCCAAACCCTTCAGCAGGCTCCCCTAAAACAAAAGAATAGATTTTGTGAAGGCCCGATAGGGCCCGGGGGGGTGGATGTGGTATCGCCGTTTACGAGAGAAAACCAGTGGACTTGTGGGCCGACATTGTAACCATAAACGTACGGTCGCGCTGGTAATTACATCGATCCACGGCATTGGACACCAGGCAGGGAGATAGTGCAATACCATGACTGGGCGTAACCGAGGAGTGGACGAACGATCGGGGAGGCTGAGGGGGCAGTAAGGTGCCAGCTGCTGTAGCAGTAACGGTGCAAGCGGACAGAACCGGAAGGTGGGAGAAGGAAGGATCACGAACAGGCTAGCCACAACCGACAAACGGGCCATAGCAAGGGCTTTTGGGACGACGACGAAACCGCGGCGAGACCGAGATGTTACTAACCGGGGCTTTGCCCATCAGAGGTACACGCCCAGCAAGCCGTGGCCTACTTCGACCGAGAGTCCGACACCGTAACGCCGACTGTGAGCGAAGCGAGAAGCTTTCCGACCGTGCAAAATGCAAAGCGAGGTGCAAAGCAAGTGAGGGGTCAGGGGGAGAAGCGAACATCATGCGCAGGTCAACGACGAACGAGAACGAGAACCCCAAGGAGGGGAGGCCGACAGGCCTTAGAAGAGGAGGAAAGGTGGCTTAACATCAACTCCTAGGCAGTAGGCATCGTGGGAGAAGACAGGTGGGTGGGGAAATGTGACGATGATTTCTCGTGGTGTTGAGATTTCCATCACCGGAGGTGGAGAGGAGATAGTTCGTGCCCGTTCCCTTGGTCGTTTTTTTCTCCTTTTTGTTTTTTTTGTAATCATGCATTATTTGTTTTAGGTACAAAAAGCCTTATGCAGCGCTAGCTATGAAGAGAAAAAAACCTATAAGCCCAATAACAACCGCCCGCTTCACCTCATCATAGCAAAAATCAAACCCCCCGAGACCATAGAAGAAACTTCCCCCGCCTAGCACCTAAGACTCGCACCTGAGACACGTAGGGAAACAACTCATAGAAATGTACAGGAGAGAGACCAAAACCCTTCAGCAGGCCCCCTGGTAACACTAGGAAAAGAATCAAAGAAATGACAAGATGTAACTACTATTGCCAATATGCCTAACCAAAAGACCCCATGGCTAGTCACCGGTAGGGGCAGGCCGGTTCACGGTCGGGACTGACCGGAGGATGGCGACGCATCAGGGTTTAGGAGAGACCAAGGAGGGAGTCCAATACCATGATCAACCGCAACCTAAGCGAGGTTTGCGACCGTAGAGTAAATCGCAGGAGGGAGAGAGGTAGGTGGGCGAGCGGAGCCACCGGGCAGAGGGGATGCCAGCCAACGATGATGAGCAGTAGGGTGCCAGCCAGTGAGTAGCAGTAGGGTGCCAGCCGGTGGGGAGCAGAATGGTGCCAGCATGGGAGGAGGATTAGCAGTAAGGTGCCAGCTTATGGGGCAGTACAGTGCCAGCGGAGGGAACCTGGAGGGTGGTAGAGGAAGGATTGCGAGCAGGCTAGCCACAACCGACTAACGGGCCATATCAAGGGCTTTTCGGACAACAGCTAAACCGAGTGGGACCGTGATGTTACTAACCGAAGCTTTCCCCATCAGAGGTACAAGCCCAGCAGAACCGAGGCCTACTTCAACCGAGAGTCCGGACGCCATATCGCCCACCGTGAACGAAGCGAGAAGCTTTCCGACCATGCAAAATGCTAAGCGAGGTGCAAAGCAAGTGCGGGGTAAGGGGGACAACCGAACTTCATGAGCGTGTCAACGATGAACAGAACCAGAACCCCAAGGAGGGGAGGCATTCGTGCCTCAGGAGAGGAGGGAAGATAGCTTAACGTCAACCACTAGGCCGTAGCCATGATGGGGGAAGAGAGGTGGGTGGGGGACAGTGACGATGATTTCCCGTGGTGTTGAGATTTCAATCGCCGGAGGTGGAGGAGAGATGGTTCGTGGCCCTATCCCTTGGTCATTTTCTTCTTTTTTTTTTTTTTTGTAATCATGCGTTATTTGTTTCTAGGTACAAAAAGCCTTATGCAGCGCTAGCTATGAAGAGAAAAAAACCTATAAATGCAAACCCACTGCCCGCTTCACCTCTTCATGGAAAACATCAAACACCCCGAGTCTATAGGAAAAGTCTCCCCCGCCTAGCACCTAAGATAATATACCCCAGACATGTAAGGAAACAATACATAGAAACGTACAGGTAGAAAGGCCCAAACCCTTCAGCAGGCTCCCCAAAACAAAAGAAACGATGGCTGTTCTAAACCCCTTTCGGGGCCTGAGGGAGAGGATACATGATCGCCGACATGGGAAAACACGGAAACCGTGGGCCCACTGGAGCCACTCGCGCTGTCGCGCAGGTCATTACATCGATCCAAGCCGTTGGTCCACAGCCACGGAGGCAGTGCTCTACCACGACTAGGCGTAACCGAGGAAGGATCGAACGATCGGAGGGGGAGGAGGGCGAGCGGAGCCACCGGGCAGAGGGGATTCCAGCCAGGAAGGTGAGCAGTAGTGTGCCAGCCGGTGAGTAGCAGTAGGGTGCCAGCCGGTGGGGAGCAGTAGGGTGCCAGCCTCGGAGGAGGATTAGCAGTCAGGTGCCAGCTTATGGGGCAGTACGGTGCCAGCGGACGGAACCGGGAGGGGGGTAGAGGAAGGATCGTGAGCGGCCTAGCCACAACCGACTAAAGGGCCATAGCAAGGGCTTTTCGGACGACAGCGAAACCGAGCTGGACCGTGATGTTACTAACCGAACCTTTCCCCATCAGAGGTACAAGCCCAGCAGAACCGAGGCCTACTTCGCCCGAGAGTCCGGATGCCATATCGCCGACCGTGAACGAACCCCGAAGCTTTCCGACCGTGCAAAATGCTAAGTGAGGTGCAAAGCAAGTGCGGGGTAAGGGGGAGAACCGAACAGATGAACGGGAACAAGAACCCCAAGGAGGGGAGGCATGCGTGCCTCAGAAGAGGAGGGAAGATGGCTTAACGTCAACCCCTAGGCAGTAGCCATGATGGGGGAAGAGAGGTAGGTGGAGGAAAGTGACGATGATTTCCCGTGGTGTTGAGATTTCAATCGCCGGAGGTGGAGGAGAGATGGTTCGTGCCCTGTCCCTTGGTCAGTTTTTTTTTTCTTTTTTCTTTTGCTTTTTTTTAAATCCCTTTTCTTATTTGTTTTAAGGTACAACAGTCACGTTAGCGGTAGCTATGTAGACAAAAAACCTCCAACTACAGTCCATCCCGCTTCTCCTGGCTAAAACCCTCTGACCCTGCCCAACCTGTTAACCACTTTGAGTAGCGGTGGAAACAACGCTCGGTACTATGGGTAGCAACTACAAGGAAACCACAGGCCTGAATCCAATGAACCAATAACCTCCACAGATGTCCAACCCAAAGAAAGAAACCCCCGACAGTGAACTAACAAACGCGCAAAACAAGGAAAACCTCAAGCCCATCTACAAAAGAAATACGCCTAGGCTCAAACCTGTAGTCAACCCACCCTCAGCCCATGACGAATCACATTCCTTCGAAAAGGGGGAGTGACCGAGGAGCCAGCAGGATAAAGACATAGGACGGCACCACACACAAGAGGTAAATGTACCTGCGCTGTATACGACCGGGAAGCTGAGGCGAGCGCAATCCCCAGCGGGAGATCGGTAACCGAGCCAGCACTTATGAGAGTGTGTTGCAGGACGTAGTCGATCCCCAAGTCCACCGGAAAGACGGCAGGGGGGTGTTGCATGTCCCCGAGAGGACAGAGGCGGAAGGCATGAGACCTCTATGGGCAAGCAAAGACAACCGCGCACGCAGCCACGATCATCAAGCCAGGCAATCAGCACGGCACAGCGGCCAAGAGGGAGGGCGGCAGGAGGCATAGCCGCAGTATTGAAGCAGTAGGGTGCTAGCCGGCGTAACCGAGAGGTGGAAGGGCGGAAGGGACAGTCACAACGAGAAGTGCGGACGCGACCGACCGAGACAGGATCACGATTTTTCCAATGCCGACTGTACCGAAACATTTTCCAGGAGGTGGTGCAATACCAGGGAGCAGAGCCACCGGGGCAACTACTTCACCGATAACCCGAAACTAACAGCCACGCGCTGACGCGTTGCGACCGTACCCGACCGTTGCAAGTGCTAAGCGAGGGGCCACGAAGCAGGTGCGGGGACGAGGATGAGGAGAGTAACCGTAACTCCCTAGACAAAGGCTGCCCATAGACAGTGCCATCAAAAGGGGCCAGAGGGGAGAGGCGGATGGGAGGAGGTTCACCCTTCTAGGCAACAAGGCCATCAGAAAAGGGGAGAGGGATACCACCCGACGATGATTTCTCATGGTGTTGAGATTTCAATCGCCGGAGGTGTAGCAGAGATGCTTCGTGCCTATCCCTTGGTCACTTTTTTTTTTTTTGTTTTCTGTAATCATGCGTGATTTGTTTTAAGGTACAAACAGCCTCATGCAGTGCTAGCTATGGCGAGAAAAAAACCTATAAATCAAACGTCTTCCCGCCCGCTTCACCTCGTCATAGGAAAAATCAAACCCCCCGAAACATTAGGAAAAGCCCCCCTCGCCTAGCACCTAAGACAAAACCTCAGACACGTAGGGAAACAATTCATAGAAACGTACAGGAGAGAGACCCAAACCCTTCAGCAGGCCCCCAGGTAACACTAAGAAAAGAATCAAGGAAACGCCTAGATATAACTACTATTGACAATCTGCCAAATCCAAGAACGTGTACGGTGAAATCGTGTTGGGGCGGCGGCTCATCGGTCTGGAGTGACCGGAAGGTGGCGACGCGTCGGCGTTTAGGAGAGACCAAGCAGGCAGTGCAATACCATGATCAACCGTAACCTATGCGAGGATTGCGACCGTAGAGTAAATCGCAGGAGGGAGAGAGGCAGGTGGGCGAGCGGAGCCACCGGACAGAGGGGATGCCAGCCAACGACGATGAGCTGTAGGGTGCCAGCCGGTGAGTAGCAGTAGGGTGCCAGCCAGAGGGGAGCAGTAGGGTGCCAGCCGGGGGAGGAGTTTTAGCACTAAGGTGCTAGCTTATGGGGCAGTACGGTGCCAGCGGACGGAACCGGGAGGGGGGTGGAGGAAGGATCGCGAGCGGGCTAGCCACAACCGACAAACGGGCCATAGCAAGGGCTTTTAGGACGACGACGAGACCGGGACGAGACCGTGATGTTACTAACCGAGGCTTTCCCCATCAGAGGTACAAGCCCAGCAAGCCGGGGCCTACTTTGACCGAGAGTCCGACACCGTAACGCCGACCGTGAGCGTAGCGAGAAGCTTTCCGACCGTGCAAAATCCTAAGCAAGGTGCGAAGGAAGTGCGGGGTAAGGGGGAGAACCGAACATCATGAGCAGGTGTCAACGATGAACAGGAACAACAGCCCCAAGGAGAGGAGGCATGCGTGCCTCAGGAGAGGAGGGAAGATGGCTTAACGTCAACCCCTAGGCAGAAGCCATGATGGGGGAAGAGAGGTGGATGGGGGAAAGTGACGATGATTTCCCGTGGTGTTGAGATTTCAATCGCCGGACGTGGAAGAGAGATGGTTCGTGGCCTATCCCTTGGTCATTTATTTTTTTTTTTTTTTTTTTTTGTAATCATGCGTTCATTGTTTTTAGGTACAAAAAGCCTCATGCAGCGCTAGCTATGGAGAGAACAAAACCTATAAATCCAAACAAAATAACAAAGGAAAGTCACGGCACCAATAAATATCCACTATCGCGAAGGTTTCTCCTCCGCCGGGCCAACAGCCACATATAACAAGGAAAGCACAAACTAACAACTTAGTCGTCTAGAGAGGAAAGCCTACATAAGACAAAGGAAAGAAACCCAACGACCCTATACCTCAGCTAACGAAAAAACACGAAAAGCCGGGGGGGGCACCCTGGGGGGTGAGAGAGAGAACGGGGGGGAAGAGGGGGGAGTGGTGGGTGGGAACATCGTGGGGGGAAATCCCGTGGAGGTGACGCCTATGAAGGTGGCGAGTCTTTTTAGCAGAGGGAGGGACGTCCAGAGTGGGGCCTCGGGATCGACGCTGGTAACAC
>Ga0307517_10005277_pt1 | contig 19534 bp, 29 predicted proteins | sample 23_EM_MG_FD_194515 | JGI IMG/M metagenome (GOLD analysis project Ga0307517, IMG submission 194515) | Populus trichocarpa ectomycorrhiza microbial communities from riparian zone in the Pacific Northwest, United States - 23_EM | ecosystem: Host-associated > Plants > Roots > Unclassified | place... | reverse complement strand
CTACAAAGAAGCAATACAGTATGCAGCGAATTTTTGACCATATGATCATTTCAATAACACAGAAATTTGGAAGGAGGGGGTAGTGCATTCAGTCCATCGTATGAGCGCTAGCCAATTCCAAGACATCGAATTGCCAGCTATCGGCCGACTATTCACATCCAAATGTGCGACTTTCACCTCATGACCAATGACCCATTGGCCAAACCAATTCAACATCGTCGCTCCGTCTATCGATTTCCTTTTTTGCATCGGAAAAGATTTGCAATGCAAGATACAAATGTACGTTTTTGGTATACACGGCTTCGCATTTCCTTTATAAATGAGGTTTAACGTCCAACTGGCAACTGCGACACACACCCATCGCAAATAACACCGCAGAACCCGCATACAAAAGCTCTTTCTCAATCATCATGTCGGCAAGGTAAGTACAACAGACATTATTCAAATGTATTTCAGCTGATCGCGCGCCTTTTATATTGCAGAATTGAAGTCGCTCCGAGGAGTATCCCCCTTTCCAACACTGGGGATGTCCCGTTACTCGTCAAGGGAGCAGCCACCACATATCAGCTTCCCGTCGGAGCAGCTGTGACGATCCCCCCTGGCGACTACCAAGTCATTGCCAACAACACTCCTATCGCCATGATTCATTATGAGCCCAACAAATTTGTTGTTACTCCTGAAAAAGAAGTGAAGGGCGCACAGTTTGGTGTTTATGTTAACCTTTTGAACTTGCAATTGTGATGTTGAGCGACTTTTATCTTTCCGCGATTTCTACGTTTGCTTCTTTGGCGATTACTTTAGTTGAAGAAAATCCATATATACAGCATAAATAGCCCTTGAAATGTACCACCAGATGTTGATTCTTGATGTGCATTATCTTAAGAATACGACGGTCCAGTATGATTAGGTCTGAATTGTTAGCAGACGAAGCTGGATGTCCGTTCCATGATCAACACCGATTGCTCCCTTTGTGCCTCTGTTCCGAGTCATATCTGCCTTTCACGTCCGCCATCGCCATCATGAGAGGCAATTAGTTATATATCAAGGAAAGTCCAGATCTCTCATGAATTCTAACTACAGTACGTTTGATATATCAAAACGACGTAATGACCTGCGCAGTCATGGGTGCGAAGGTTTGCTTGAGAGGTACTTCTGAACCTCTGCTGCGACGTCGTACCCAAACATTCCATCATTAATTGATGCTGGCATTTTGCCTGGCAAAGTTACGATTAAGACATTTTGCAGAAGACAATAAGTGGTTCAGCTCACACAAAATCCACAACATCCAATCGCGTATCCACTCCTGCCACCAGGTCTTTGCAAATAAAGTACTGCTCTGGAATTTGCCGATGTTGAGAACCATCGCAAGGCGATTCATCCGCACTTCCTCATAAGCTGCCGCTGTTTGTTTAAGTGCTTCAGCTTGACCTCCGTCCGAAGAAGTGGAACGCTGGCCTAAATAATGCTTCAATAGGAGCGCAAGTGACAATCCATCTTCGACAGCGCACGAGACTCCCTGCCCGGACTCTGGAGGGACAGGATGCGCTGCATCGCCAAGGAGAATGACTCTGCTCGAGCTGCTGCACCAGCGGGGCAGACGCTTGATGGCATATCGCGGAAGTATCAATATGCCTCTTTCAACGGCGAGTTCAGAATTTCCATGCTCGGGTTCACAAGCGAGCGAGATGATGGACAAGAAGACCCGGCTTTCAGGAGTGTCGTATGACGATTTCCAGGAATCATACCGCTCCAGGAGCTGAGCACGAAGGTCGGCGAGAAGGATGTCCCGGGAAAGGGGAGATGTTGATTCACAGACGGACCACCACGAAATTTGATTATTAGGCGAGGGCTCAGGGCTGAATCCTGACGCTGGGAAATATGCAAAGTAACCGTTGGGACCAGCCGTGAAGGTAAGTGGGTTTTTCGTGATTCCCTCGCGTAGGTTTTCAGGAAGAGAAGAAATGGGAAGGAAGCCGCCAACCCCAGTACAACTCCTAGAGGGAGTGCCATGCGTCAACGTTAGTCATATGCTGACGAAAACGAAATACAATCCTCACTTGTACTTTGGGTTAAATTCGTCTCCGAAAATTGACTTGCGAACAGTGCTCTTCAATCCGTCGGCTCCAATAACAAGATCGGCATATTCCACGCTTCCATCTGCAAATTGCACTTCCGCCCCGTCATCTGTAGCCTCAACTCTCTCTACAGTCTTTCCCCAGTGTACGGCAGACTGTGGTATTTCCCTGAGCAACGCTTGATGAACCATTGTCCTTGTCACGAATACCTGGACAAAGCCATGCCGCTCCTTGGACCCACCCATATAGTGGCCTAGCAAACTGCCTCGTGAATTACGAAAGGTAAACGTTGGGTATTGAAAACCTGCAGCTATGAGGGAGGTAACAGCTGCTTCGCATACTGATGACAATGCTCGTAGGCCATTTGGAGCTATGGATATACCACCTCCAAGAGAAGCGGTTGCGGATATAGGATCGGGGTGCGACTCGTAGACTTTGATAGTTACAGGAGGTGAGATTTCAGCTAGGTATTTCTCAAGAGCCAGATACGAGGCGAGACCGCCGAGTCCTCCACCAACTATTATGATCTTCATGGAAGGAGTGCTGGACTTGGTCAAGTGAATTGAGTGTGTTGCATTTCCGGGAACAAATTCTGCCTTGTATCTTCAGAAAAACTGTGCCGCGGTCAAACCGCAGCTTCAAGCTGTGCCACTCCGAGTCATATGTACAAGTTGTCCTTATTTGTCATGGCTCCTGATCCCCACCGCTTACAAACTCCTCCGTCGGAATTCAGATTTTGTTCTCGATTGTACCATGTCGTACACTTCCAGGTACTCCCTTCTGGGGTCTTTGTGCTATCTGAGTTATCATGACTGTACCGAGAGTCATTTCTCGCGAAGACCGCAACAGGTTGCTGTTCGATAAGAAACCGGATGCTGTATCACGATGTAAAGCAAGACTGGTCTCAATTATTTGGTTTCGCCGAGCAAGACGTCTTCGAGACGGTCTGGTTACCGCTGCTCTCTCCGTCTCGGGTGGAGAATGTGCGTTTTCTAGATCTTTGAACTTAAAGTCCTGCAGTAGCATAAACGCGACTGGTACAAATGCAACCCTATGAATGAGTCCAGGGGGATCCCCATGTTGATAACGAGATTTCAGCACTATGCCGAATCGAGCAATATGATGCTTTGATCATCGAACCTGTCCGCATTCAGCAGCCATTGAATCCGAGTCGCCTGTCCAAGTCAACTCGGGAATCTTACCGACACGGTGACTCAGCTCCCCGACGAACTCTGTAAGAGATTCCACCCCCTTCATGACAGCGTCCCCGGGACCTTTCTTCCAAACTACAGTCACCTCCTCAAGTTGTCGGAAGTGCTCCTTCCTTGCTTTTATGCACCGGATAAGAGCCGAGACGTCCAATTCCCCAAATCCGACATAGATTGTGAACCTTTTTAATCCAGGAAGGAGAACTTCACCGTTCGCTTTCACCAGGAGTGCCGTGAGAACCGGCTTCGTTTCACAACTGACAAGGGTCAGGTCCTCTACTGCTGCTAGCACTTCGAACGCGCCACGAACCCCTGCGGTTGTAAGCTTCCAGGGTGTATTCGCGGTGGCAAGAAAAGGTTGGCCACCAACCCAGAGCTCCCTAATCCGCGAGACGGAGATCGGGGAGAACAAGGTGAAAAAGTCGGCGTTCAATTTTCCGCGAGCCCCATAGCACCAGAAATTGAGATTACCGTTCGGGCCTGAGAAGGTACACGAATTCGGCATCGCCACCGCTTTTGTGATTCCTCTCGTCACCGCGATGTGATCAATGGAAGATGGGTGGATGCGTGCGGCATGGGAGCCATAAGAATCGAGAGTTGCACCCGTGAATTCTCCCTTCAACACCATCTCTGTGCACTTCGGAAGGATAAGGTGATCCAAGAGGCCGGTGGCGCAGGCCGTCTGATTGAGTTTAAGCTCCTGCAAAGCGGCGAGGCAAACCCGTCTGTGGGGAGGAGCGGTGGGTTCACACGGATCATACTCGAGGTAAATTTTGACAAATTCAAGCGAAGGGCATCTTTCGAAGAAGGATGTAAAATCCCGAACTGAAATACTTGCTCCCGTCGAAAAAGTGAATCGCTTAAGGGATGGGAGGCTGAAATCGCGAAGGTTTGTTTGCAAAGCATGCAAGTCGAGAATTTCGAGTTTCGGCATTTTTCCTCCAAAAATTGTTGGGAGTTTGATGTCCATTTCGGTGATATTCGGGTCGTTAGCGAGCTCAAGGTGCTTCAGCTCTGGCGCTGCTGCTGAGAAAACTCTCAGCAAGGATTCAAACTGAAAAAGGCACGATGTAATCAACAATCCCTGGAGGCGAAACAGGTTACGGAGTGCGATGGAAAGGAAGGGTTGTATCTTGTCCTCGTCATCGAGGTAGTGGTGGAGATGGAGGGGTTGGTTTCCCGCTCGGTGGAGGAAACTTTTCTGTTGAAATTTGGTCGACATTGAGAAGTCGATTTGCGTCCAAAGGTTCGGGGTATTGATTAAGGTGATCCTCCATGATCGGCAGACGTGGGTCATTGTGATGAGAGGTTTGACCATATGGAAGGGCTCCAAGTCATACCTTTCTCTTGTGAAGAAGCGGGGTATCAGAACGAAAACGTCCATTGGTAACCGGTTTATAGGTGATAGGGTTGACCCGAGTCGGCGAAGCTTCGGCAAGACTTTTTTCTCCAAAGAACGTTTGACTGCGATAATCTACATGCAAACTCCTTTGAGTCGGGTTTTGCAGAGGAGGCTTGATTTTGGCGCACCTCTGCAACATTTACGCCACCACGCCTATTGTTTCTGTCCAATCCGTGTCAATTAGCTGCCCATCACAGTATTGCAGTTGGTGGCTTTTGGCGACACGTACCTATTGTCGTCAATGTGTTTATCCAACTGCGACTCCAACAACTGGGCGAGATGAGAAATCGATTGGTGATCCATAGTGGTCACCTTGAAGCTTGAGCTTGACGACTTGGGGATTTTTTTTCCCACGGGTCAGATTTTGGTTGCAACTGTGTAGTATACATGCTATGAATGCAAAAGAATAGGGTGCATCGAATGGTATAAAAATTATGAGCCTCGGAATTCCGAATCATCAACCACAACCTCATGATACATCCCTAGTAACTAAGAATACCTTACAAACAATTTCGGAAACCATCTGACAGCACTATTCTACAGAATATCATGATGAAGTGGTTTGGATGAATAATCAGTTATGTACCTCTGACGGCTGACTCGGTAAATTACTCACTGTTCCCGCCTCAACAGCAACAAAACTCGTTCACTGACTCACAACTCCATACATCAAACCCACTCTCACTTCACCCATTCAGCAAGCAAACTCAGCTGTCGCACCATGCACATAACTTGTCCCGTCCTGCAACACCTGCAACACTTTCCCCGCAGGAAGCTGATGGATCATCTCCCCTCCCTCTGCACAGGAATCTCCGCCTCTAGCTGGTCAGGGGTGGTACCGGGACCAAACATGCGCTGCTCGTCAGGAGAGCGCGCATATGCGGTGGACCGAGAGAAGAGGAAGAGAGGTTGGATTACGCTTGGGATAGTGAAAGTTGGAGAATCAAAAAATGAGATGGTCGAGTTGATGTTGGTTGACTTGCGTGAGGCTGATGTGGCGGATCGCCCTAGATAGGGGACGACAAGTATTCCCTTGGACCGCCGTCACGCATGGATTGCCTTCTCATTCCAATCGATAACGTGGGCGTTCAATGCACAGCAAAGCATGCGGGCCACTTTACTCTCCATTCCCTCCCTCTCGTCCGAGACGACCTGAGAAAATCCATGGCCCACTCTTGCTAGGCCATCCAACAAGCGCATGGCTCACGTTCCGCCCGATACCCAAGCTAAACAATCTCACGTCGCCCTTCTCGAAATATTTGAATAGTTCCTCCGAGTTTCAGACTTGCCCGTCAGTGAGCACCATGAGTTCCAAATCCAGATCGCCAAGCTGCTTCTCGATGGATAATTTGACAGCGGGGAGGATCCCAATGCTGCCCAAGTCAGTTTGCATACGATTCGCAGAAAAGTTGGGCTTCAGCGAAGGATCGATTAGAGTATGGGATTTGTTCCAGAGAAAAGAGGGGGGATTTGAGGAAGACGGAGAGGGAGGATTCAAGGGAGAGACTCCCGAACGGCAAGACTCAACGGGCTGTTAGGGAGGTTGAATTTAGGGATGAGGGTAACCATGAGGGATTGTGGCAAAAACTGTGTCATTCTGGAATCGAACCTAAAATAACAAGCTGACACAAATTGTGACGATCTGTGACCGGTTGAGAAACCACCTCTTGGAATGTTACCCCAATTCTTGCTCGACGAATTCCTCTTTATTCCTGCGGGCACAACCGACGAAAATGCGTGGAATGGTGCCTGGAACGGGTTGTTGAATGAATACTTCCCCCTCAGGGAAGGTTGGCTTGTCACACCTCAGGTAAGAACATTATATCCATGAAGTTGAGCGTGTTGAGACTCATCAACATCAGGCTCGACCACCCCAAAGCAGTAGAGAAGCGGTCGATTTCGGTATCCTCTTCAAGATTGAGCGTCACAGAATTCCTGTGATGTTCGTTGAGATCAAGCCACTCTCAGCTGTTGATCAACTCTCAGCTCGAGCTGATGCTGACTTGCAAATGCGACGACGGTTTGCCGAGTTTTATGACTCTTCCCCATCGTGTTTCACTGGTATCAGCGCATTCGGACACATAGTGTGCAAGTATGAACTCGACAAGGGACTTGATAATCGAATCTTACCCGCACCGATACGGGGCTCCGATGAACGCGTCGTTGATGTTGCGCCTAGGATGCGTTGGGATTTGGACTTGACGACCGCTCCCGGAGCTGCTCGAGTTCTGGATATTTTTCAGGAAGTCAAGAATGTGACGCTGAACGGAGTAACTGCAATTACCTAGTTCCTCCCATCTAAGAGGCTTGCGGAATTTCTATTCCTATGTTTTGCCGAGCCGAGCCCCGACTCGGGGAGAAAATAGATTCAGAACGTCCGTACTGGCCTCCAGCGATTATTGATTCCCTCCATCAACAGCCTTTATCAACTACGCCAACAGTGATTTCCTCACAGTGTGGCGCATCTGGCCTCACCTACACCAACAGCCACTTCCTCACTGAACTGACATATCTGGCGGACGCTTAACTTCCCTCTATCAACAACCACCTCAACTACGCCGATTTCTACCATCTATGGCGAATTTGCACATCACAAAGTTCTGCCCAAGATTCCTCCTCTTTCACACAATGTCTGGAGAACAGGGCCAGCCAAAGTTGCTTCGACCCCTTCTATTTCTGCTGCGTTGTGTCTCTTATCTCAGGTTCAGTGGGTAATACTGGACCCTTTTGTCAAACCGCTGAAGGGGAGACCAACCGGAAGAGGAGAATATCGTGTGTACCAAGTTTTATCCGCTTGATAGTGCCTAACATTTTTGTGTTTTGGAACAAGAAAGAGATGAACGTGTGTGGGAACAATTAGAGGCTGGTCTGACGACATCAAATCTTGTTTTTGGGAGTTTGGGTCTGGGTCCTGCAGCGGGTTCGCGTTTAGAGAGCTTGTTGAGTGGTGGTTCCGCAGATAACGACGAACTGGGCAGTGAACCGTTATTTCAGAGAGTCTGGAAATTGAATGGCATTGGTGACGACATCGAGAACTAGTACCTTACACCTAGTTGGTGGCTATTACCTGTCGGCTGGAAAGATGGGTGTTGAGGAAACTTTCGACGGGTTCGTTTATTTCTGTCTGCTATAGCATCTCTGAACGTACCACAAGACTCTTTGAAGACTAAGATCGCGGTATATGATGTGAGAAGACGCGTAGAGAACGAGATTACATTTGAAGGAGAACGGAGTAAGTTTCCACAGATCACTATGCTGAAACAATCGCAGTTTCTTATCATCTTTGTTACCCCCCACTCCCGAAACAATTTACCTCAAGGCGGATATGCACCAACACCACACCCGCATCGTTCTTTTTATACTGTGATGACCAATGCTGCAGGATAATCACTCACTTCTTCGCAGCTGTCGCACGATTTTGCCAATCCCCGGGATCTGCTGAGCTTGCCCGGAGAATCTTTCTTCGTGTCTGCAACCCCTCCCCCACACATTCGTCATCTAGAAGAACCATTTGCAACCCTCTTTCTTCACCAGATTTCACGTAGGTTCTTGAAGTGTCTGGGTCTGGATCATGCAACAGAAACTCTGTTTGATAGTCTGGAGAAAAACAGATTTCAACCAAGCCATGAGAGTGAGGGAAAAGGCGAAGACGTGAGAATGGGGTTGACCGCGTTGCCACCAGGTTTGGCGAAGTGGAGTCGGTTAGCCAAACGAACTGAGTTTCTTATTTCTTGACATAGTCATATTTCTGCCGTTCTTTGCTGGCTATGCTAACTCTTTTCTTCTCCCAAAAAATTCTGAATCTTCGCGATTTTCTGCTGTCTTGTTTGCCAGATTCGAAGGACAACTCTTGCGGTTTGCAGGCCTATTAATTGAGGTGTAAATTGATAAGGTTACTGTTGAGACCTTAGTTTGTGGTGTAGCATTTGAATGACAAGGAGAATTCCATTCATGTAGAATTTCGAATAGAACAACGTGAAATCAGAAGCGAAGACCGCAAGGTCAATACAGGGGAGCACGAGCACCAACTCTGTTGTGCATATGAGCCAAAGTTCTGCTCGAAAAAAAAAGAAAGAAAAAACATCAATAACATGCAGAAAATAGGAGAATTATAATAAACTAACGGCAATTGGTTATGGGTGCTACCTCGAAAGTTGCCCATGACTTCGAGGACCAATTGGAGTGTAGCCATAGGAATCTTATACTCCCTGCTGAATTGATCAACAACCCTTTCCCTCTGGAAGTCAGCAACCTTCAAGCAAAATTCGATGTCCCAAAGGACACAATTACAGATCAAAGCAGCACTAAAACGGTCTCCGGACAACATCGCATTGTCACGGTGCTTGCGAAAACTTACTCCAACAATGGGATCTCCCCAGGCCAATGAGGCATATGTCTCCCCGTTGGTGTGGTTACTGCGCAAGACGAAATAGTCAAATGCAGGGTGTTCTTTTAAGTATTTCATTTGTAGCCGGAGCTGGAGGCATCAGAGGCAATCATGATAAGTCACCGTCAGTGAACAATGAACGAATGTTAATGATCAATTGGAAATACCTCTAGGGGTGGCTTAAAGCCATTTGCAGGAGGCAGGATGTCAGAAGCGTCATTACTAATTGTTGGACTAGTTGCCAACTTTATGGCTGTGTCGTAGTCCAAAGGCTTGCCGCACATCAACTTGTGTTGCTTCCAATTTGATCTTTGACATTTCCTACAAGCAGCAAAAATAATTAAAGGGTGGAGAGAATTGCAAATCGACAACATACTCAGAGCAATACAAGACCTCACGACCAATATTCCAGCAAGTTCCACATCTCTTAAAAATGTCTCGTGTTGTAGCCTGTCTATCACAACCGCGGCAAATGCCGACTGCTTTGGCAGCTCGCTCTTTGTTTGCTGCTTTGCTTGCAGCTCTGAACTCCTCGACCTGTTTTGTCCCATACTTTTCCAGCAAGTTCTGTTTGCGAAACAGTCTTAACGGGTTGGCAGTCTTAGTGCGGGAGTGAGCTTTCTTTTCAATGGTAATTTGAGGAAGTTCACGCCCAAGGAATGAGCAGATGATAAAGTGGAGAACATGTGCTGTTCAGTGTTGAGAGAAAAAAAGAATGAGTATCCTTCTTGGCAAAAAAATAAATAAACGCACTAATGAGCTTACTCCGCAATACAAGGATGCGCGCCAATGCCAGCTTCTCCACCTCATCTTGACAATCCTTACGAGCATTCTGCACCTGATCCCACTCATTGTTGTTGATGTATTGCCTGGGTAGTTTTGTCAGCATCTTAAGCAAACAGCTTGATGAGACATGCACCGCACGGTTCAGCTGGTATCTGTGTGAGGTCATAGGGTGCAAGGGCATTGATGAGCTCAAGAAGTGTGTGCCCATCGGTGCTCACTTAAAAAAAGGCATTAAAACTTTAGCCGAAAGAATACAAAGTGAATATCTTACAGTATGAAACATGAAGCTCCTTGGTGCAGCTGAGTCGGGCTTGGTTCAAGTTCAGGGAGCTACCACATGCGCCAGCAAGTCCAATTAGAACATGCTTCTTACGGACATTGAGGGAAGCATCAAGCCATTTGGAAGCTAGATCATCGGAGTCCTGTTTTCACAAATTTGAACTGCAACAATAATGGAGCGTACATGGCATTCAAAGCTAGAATGGAAACTTCAAGCTGCAATTAACAAAGATTTTGCACATGAATGGAATATTCTTCCAAACTCCGCTGGTGCTTGCCAGGAGACATGCGGTCCTCGAAGGTGATTGAAACCAAATAGCCCTCAGCCGTTGTAATGAGGATATTTTCGAAAGTTGTACTCCATAATTCAGGTGAGGATTTCGCCTCATAAGATGGCGGGATTTCGACGGAAATCAACTCAGTTGACATGGTGCTTCAAGTGCAGAGAAGAGATCGCTGATGCGCCACTGTCAGTACGACTTTATCCGGAGTCCGCCATCTCCTTGCTTCGTTGAATGCCTACATGGACTTAGAATGAGCATCGCACTCAAAACCCATCAACTCACTCATTTAATTTGGTGCTTCATCTCCTTCTCTCTTTCCCTAGCTAATATGTTTGACAGAAATCCATTTCCTTTACTCTCACCAGACATCCAAGACGACAAACCCAAGTCACTCAAAACTTCCCTGAAATCGACAGCACCGTTAAAGCAGAATGTAGCCAGCAGCCGAAGCGACATAAGACCCAGAGTTTGCTAAGTAAGGGCCCGCCGTGAACGCGTGAACGTTGGGACTCGAGTTTTCGGCGACGATTTTAAGCGGCCCATAAATTTCCACTCGCCGAAACAGATGAGTTTAACTCTACCAGTCGTCATCATGCCTCACTTTGCAATACTGGAATATCTCGAATTCGAAGCGCTTTATTCAAAGTCTTTCCTGGATAAGAATTAAATTCAATTCAGCAAGGCTTTTGTGTTCGATGGAACATGCGGTGTTTGACACCTATTTTGATTGGGATTAACCCAGATGTAAGACTCATTGTATCTTCATTTCTGAATGCTTCACAGGACAATTATCGCGTCTACGAATTTCGTTGGGATGCCACCCCACGGTCGAACGTTCTACCGCAACTTGGACGTGCCTCAATGCTATCTCCCTTCTACAGAACTCTTACGAGACCACTTTCGCCAGTGTGTTCTTAAAAATGTCAAGGGTTATGATTTTTTTCGTAGTGAGCAGTGCAGGCAACACCGTTTAGGTTTCCGCTGTCAAGATAAATTATATTCAGCAGAATATACTGTGCGGATTGATAGGTAACGACAGAATTTTCGGCGGCATCTTAACTCTTGCTGAGGCGGGTGCTTTCAAAAGATTGCAACTCCTTCAAGGACAACTCTCTCGAAGTACTGTCCCTCGATAAAACTGAAATTGGCAAGACAGAATTGTGCGAAATCACTACATACTTAGGCTACTCCCGGATAGCAAGTAGCCTTTTACTAAAACTTTTTGGGGAGCACGAAGCAACGCAATAAGAGTATCGTTCTATTTGGTTATGAAGTGTGTAGTTGAAATGTACGCATGTTTAGATTTAGAGTCCATACTATCCCTCGCTCAACGTTGAATTGATATTTCAGACTCTACACTTTCCAAGACTTTTCTTGCCTCGAAGTCACAATCCTCGCAATTCCACAAAACACACCGCCAACACAGGTTGCAACCTAGAATCGATCTATCAGAAACAATATCAACTGTGAATGAAATGATACTTACACCAGCGAACACAGTCGGTGGTAACCAGTGATATTGGCTTGTTAGGAGGGCGCCAGATATTGGAGTTGCTAAATTCAAGCCAACAGAAGGTCAGACAACTCCTTAATACTCGGAGCAAGTGTTAGACATACCGAAGAGTCCCACGAGTCCACCCATAGCAAAGAACAATCCCATCCGCACCCCGATTTCGGTATGGTCTTTAGCATGGCAAGCTACGATAAAACATCAGTCCAGTTTCAGCAATGTACATTTTCCGCGATCCACGTACCAGACATAGCGGGAGTTGAAGCAATAAGCGAACCGGAGAAAAGACCAAAGAAAATAGCAAATAGAATTGTACCCGTCTTGTCGTGCACTGCGATCATGGTGAAAATAATAATTCCTGTACCAAATGTCGTAAAAGCCCCAATATTTAGAACGCCAAAATAGGGAGCGGCCAGGCCGGGAATCCAGCGTCCAAAAACACTGGCAGCGTTGAGAATGGAGGTCTGGTACATCAATGTCAGTGTGTGCTCAGAAAGGGGAGAACACGAGAACAAACAGAATAGAACGCGAGTTCTCTGTCGACATGATGCGTCACAGCATTAAGCTGGAGGTAAAAAAATGGATAGAACAATCCGAAAAAGGCAAAAACAGAGCTATATCATGAGTGTAACGAGTTATCATCAGCAACCTCAAGTCGAAAATAAGAAGCGACGAACGCAGCCACAAGAGAACCATATGCCGGTTCCCGCAACAAACTCGAGATCGAGACTTGTTTCTGAGTTTTCTTCGGCGGAAGACGTGTACTTGCAAGTAATGTCGCCAGTATGAGCAGGGCTATATTGATACCAGCGCTTATTCTGACCCCGTTGTGAAACCCAATATTGCCATTGAAAAACTTATTCAGCATAATTGGCTGCACTACAGCCCCTGTACTTTGTTGTAAGTTAGAGATAGAAAACAAAGAACAGAAAGTACCTAGTGCTGAACCTGAAGAAATAATTCCGACTGCAAGGGGTCGTTTCTTGTGGAAGTAGTGACCAGCAATTGCAATACCTGCAAATTTTACGCATGAGTGACATCAAATGGCATTTGCGACCAAGCGTACTGGGAACGTATGAAACTCCCGTAGCTAAACCAAATGCGATGCCATGCGACAGGAAGACCTAATCCTCATCAGCATGGACCTTTAAAGATTTTTCAAATGAGCCTACCTGGTAATACGAATTTTCATGCGAAACAGAAAGCGAAAATACTAGAAATTTCGATTAACACTGTGGCAAGAAAACTGTTGAATCCAACTTTACACCCAAGTGCGTAGAGAATTATCGTCGCTATCATCATAGCACGGCTACAGCGAACGTGAGAGAACAGCATAGAATGTTTAATTCACATATACATACAAGTATCCTTTGTCGAATAAACGTCCTGAGAAGGCACCAGAAGAAAATGCGAGAAAAATCTGTACGCCTCCGATCCAGCTGCACAAACATAAGCCCTCAAACATAACCCTATAGAAGCTGTTTATCACATACCCAATGGCACTTGGCGAGTACTCCTTAAGGTACTGCCTCACATAGAAATCTTGATATACCCCAAACGAGGTAATGTATCTGGCCAGATTTGAATTTCAAGGTGGTATTGAGAGACGACGGTACGTACCCCAAACATGCATACTGGACAAGGAATCTGCAATGAGTTAATAACCACTGCCTATCCGTTGACAGGTATCAACCACTTACCCTCCTAGAACTGCCATCCATCCCCTCAGGCCACCCTCAGGAAAGGAAATTACATCATTTTGGACAACGGCGAGGGTTTCCACCTTTTCCTTGCTACTTGAAGCCAAAGCTGACAAGGTGGCCAAATGTATGACTTGAGGGGATCCATTACCCGGTTCGACGTCAGTCTTCAACGTAGTTCGCATGGCAGGAGTTTATACAAAGAGGAAAAAGGAAAGAAAACGGGCACACTACCCAGGTTACATTGCTGTGTTATAATATGGGTAGAGTGATGACAAAGATGAGGTTTGGAGATTATTAGCAAGCGGATTGCAAGCGGAAGAGATTGCTCATCACTAACCGGCACGGATATGAAGAAGCCGGATCGTGACAGTGACGTGTGACAAAGCATTAAACTGGCGTCGAGCGACATTTTCAAATTTCAGTATTCAATACTATGTGGTCTTGCAGGACTTAATAGGTTGGATAGGTAGTACTTTTTTGGTTGGACCCTGCAGTGTCTTTCGATCATGGAGTACCGTTGTCAAACCGTTGTAGTAATTCCGACAATGGCGGGTAAACAGCAGAGGCTGAGTTCAGAGTTTTCAAGTTTTTTTTCTTCTCTTTACTCTGGAACTCATAAATATTTGGCGTTTCAACAAAAGGATTCGGGTGTTCCTGTCCTCTGGTAATACAATTTTTTGTTGGCTACACAAAAGTATTCTATACAAATAAAAAAATTAATACTGTGGTGGCCATTGAGGATTCAGAGTTTCCGTGGTTTTGTTCTAACCGGCGGATCCCCGGAGCGTTAGCGAGTTACAATCATTTCTCCGACATATCCGAGTCCGCTACTTATCCGCGATGTGGGCTACCCAGGTTACTTTCATAAGCTTCGTACCCCAAACCACAGCTGGGTCTGGAAGATCTCATCTGTGTGGAGGGGTTCCAAATGCACGAGATTTTTGTTCGATACAGGGCAGGGCTTTAAGTGAATAGTTCAATTGTGGTCGATGATGTTCCTGATGAAACCACTCTCTGGTGCTGCTGCGGGCGGTGGCGACGGAAAGGACGATGGAAGTGATCCAGTCAGAAAAATGTGCTTTTCATACGATCAATTGCACAGCACATTCTTCCACCTTGGGCCACCGATGTCTCCTAGCACTCTCTCCACTTCACCCTGCTCGATGTTCAACAACAATCGCCTCTCGCCTTCTGGTTTCCGGGCTATTGCAGGCCCATCTTCGAGAACAACAGCTCTAGACGCGACCAGGGAATCTAGTACCATTCTGAGCTCTGCACGCGTTGGTTTCCGTCGCGATTCTTCGTCGGAGGTCAAGACACTTATATAGGTCATATGCTGATGTTCCACCTATAAAAGGTTCTGCATGGCCTCATTGGGAACGGAAGAAAAAGCTTACCTCGCACCATTTGATCTCCTCGACGCCCTCTCGCTTTATGCATTTGAGTAAGGAAGTCAGCATGAGTCTCTCGTGCAGGCTTAGGTCTCTTAGATAGGCAGCTGTAGGACTATTCTGCATCGTTTGTACGACCTCTTTTACGTGGGGGGCTTTGGCAGTTCCTTTGGATTCCTGGACGAGCTCGACTGCACGCCTACGTCCATCAATTAGCGCACCGTGATCGTCGCTGAAGACTGTATTCACCTGCAAATGTCCAAGACACGTCTGGCGTCTCCAGTGATTCGGCTCACGGTCATGGCCGCTAACTTTATCGCGTCTGGGGCAATGATGACCTTGGAAGCACCATCTTCCTCATCCAAACACTCCTTCGCACTCACTAGCCGTGCTTCTACGATCTTTTCGAGCTGCTCTCGAGTATATGGTTGGAAGTTAATCCTGATCATTCCTGAATTGGATGTCGATGAAAGAAGCAAAGACTGAAAAAAATATACGTACCCAATCGACTCCTCACTCGTCCTGTCATGACCCTTTCTGGGAGGTCCATCGTATTTGCGACAGCAATAACGACGATCTTGCTATCCATCAGGGTTGGCCAGTTGAAGAAGTTGTAAATTACATCTTGTTTGGGTGTGACAAGTTGGTCGAGTTCGTCCATCAAAACCACACTGGATTAAGTTGTTATTGTCAATTGATGATGGTAAAATAGGATTTTACCATGCATGACATTCAGGTCCACGATTTCCCCTCATGAAGTATTGCGTTAAAGCCTTCAAACTGTCCTTGGAATTGAGGCGAAGATGGCCGTCTTTCGATGTGTCGTGCCCTGAGATACCTTCCCAAAGAAGGTTGTAAGCAGCGGATGGCTCGGGAATTTTGAGACCATTGATCTCGACGTAAGTGAATGGATTGATTTCCTATTTTCGTTTGAGAAACTGTTCAAAAATGAAGTTGAACGACACACGTTGCTTTGGGCCATTCGCTTCAGTTCCCGTATAACAGTGTGAACTGTTGCTGTCTTTCCTGTTCCTGGAACTCCCGAGATATCTGGTCGAGTACACCGTCATCACCTATGAAATAAGAAAAAATATATAAACCTACAAATACAACCGCCACTGCCTTCCTCAAGCAGTTCTCCGACACATTTTAGCACTCTTGCATATTCTCCCTCTCTACATGGTAAGGCATTGGGTCTACTACCAACGTGGAGTGCATGCATAGATCGTAACCAAGGGTTCTTGGGGATGTGGGCCATGCTAGCTTGAAAACCCAAAGATTGTGCGGGATAACGAACGGGAAAAGCCATAAGAGATTTGCGTTTGGGCGATGTTGTTGGTATGAGGGTACGTTTTCTTCTCTTTGCAAGAGCGACCTTCGAGTGAGGAGTGACTTCGGCGAGAGTCTTGGTACGTTTCCGTGTGCGTGGGGTTGTGGTCGAGCTTTTATCGCGTGTCCGTTTCTTTGAGGGTGTGTGAAGGTAAGAGTTATCATCATCGGATTCATCTGGAGCCCCTTGGTCGGATTCGGAGGCCTCTCCATCTTCTACTTCGTCCAAGTCCGTCGAGGCATAATGGTCTTGGTATTCATCTTGGGCGTTGGTGTCGGATACGAAAACATCATGGTGTCTAGATTTCTGAGTCTTCCGTGTGGAAAGCTTTTCCTCTTCGATATCCCAATGACGGCCCTCTTCCCACTGTGGATGAACTTTCTGGGAACTTGGACCTGCCCCAATTGAAGGTGGCATCGATTTTGCAAGCGCATCTTTCCGGTGACGTTCCCAATTGAACGTATAGAAGATACCACGTCGGGAGTCAATCGCGAATTTGCAGTGATAGACTTTCTCTGGATCCTCTATTCCTTCCTCTGCCAATTCCTCAGTATCTGAATCGCTGCCACTGACATGGCAGATGTTGGGCCTTTTTCGTGGAGAAGCAGGACGGCTTTTGGTCTTTCTTTTAGATGGAGTAGTATCCATCCGAAATGTCGGCTTATTGGTGACACCCAACACAAGGCATCTGGAGAGAATAACACCCGGAGTGACGATGACTCTAGTGGAAAGAGAGTAATAAATTTCGTTCTGCCGCATATCCTAGTTCAATTATTCTCAAATACAATAACATAGGTACTCACATCATCGTGTTCACGTTTAGCCCGAATACTTGCAAGTTCAGAGGGTCGCAGGAACCAGTGAATGCGGATTCGCATGCTACTTGCGTCTGTTAACGTATCGGAGTCTTCCTCCTTCCTCGTCTCCCACATTGCAACAATAACGCCAATACTTGGAGGACGCTTCATAATGTATAGTGTATCCGTCTCGACCATGACAGTGTCCCCAACTTTATAAGTGATAGTCTCTGTCTTCCCAAGTTTCATGGACTTTGATCCCCTGTAGGCGGTAGCCTTCCTCCTCATTCTAAACGCGTTATAAAATACGGTTTCGGAAAGGCGTTCAGTTTCCTCATTCTCGTCCGGGTCTTCACTCTCTTCATCACGTTCTTCTGGTAAAATATCGATTTCTGGGATGGTCCTCCGTACAAAAACAGGTTCGCTCGCCCAAGCGCATTCAAGAATGTTTTTGTCGATCCCTTTTGATGTGGGGGTGGCAGTAGGTTGGAAGCGCTGAGATCGTCTGCTAGGTGTGCTTGGAAGAGGTTTTGTCATGATATTGATATCGACAAGAACGCGTCGAAAGTCACGTCCCACCAACTGCGTGACAGACGCGATTTCAGATGACAAATATATGTAAACACTGCAGAAGAGACCTCGACACCGTGAAGTTTGAACAGCATCAGGCCCATCGCTGAAATCTTCATTGTAAGTATGCCAGACATCTCTGTAATTGTTAAAGATCCGCAGTTGGATGTTACTGCAATCCATAAATGAAGCACTTGGCTGGATGCCTTTGTTGCCGTTTCGATGACGTTGGCTAACTTTGATCTTTTTGTTTCCAGCGCGAAGCAAGTCTGAGTAGTCTCACAAATGTATGTCTGAACTTATGTGAACGTAACAATTAACAGAGTTTTCTCAGCATCCCAAATAACCACCCAACATGATTATCAAAAAGCAAAACAGGCGACTCATTTACGAATGCCTTTTCAAGGGTAAGCCAACATTTTGAATGAGATGTTCCTCTTTAATATTTTTTCTTAGAGGGTGTCCTCGTCGCCAAAAAGGACTACAACGCTCCGAAACACGAAGAACTTGAAGTCCCCAATCTTGAAGTTATCAAAGCTCTCCAGAGCCTGACCTCCAGAGGATTCGTTAAGACCCGATTCTCGTGGCAATACTATTACTACGTTCTAACCCCTGAGGGTGTTGAGCATCTTCGCACTTGGTCTGAATTCACTTCCTTTCAATAATCATTTCATTCTGAAGTATTCAATATAGGCTCAACTTGCCCGCTGAAATTGTTCCCGCAACGCACAAAAAGGCTCCCCGCACTGCTCGCCCTGCAACAGTTCGTCCTGGTGGTGGAGAAGGTACCTATAGACATCCTCGTGGGGAACGAGACGGATACCGCAGGAAAGAAGAAGGTGCTCCTGGTGATTTTAGGCCCCAATATGCTGGTGGTGTCGGTAGAGGAGGTCCACGGGAGTAAATGGGTGCGACTTCTTTTGTATTTTGACGATCAAGATGAAATTTGATATGAGCACATTGATATCCATGCATATATGCTATGAAAGTTTTTGCCGTATCCCTTGACTCCAATCAAGGGTTACCCGAATGTGTCCACTATATTTCCTAACAAAAGGTCCTCTCTCTGCCGTGTGTTCACCCTCGCATCAACGATTTGGGTCGTAAAGGAACTAGATTTCTTAGTCCATATCACCGTTCGCTTCATAATGCCAAGGAGACTTACCTGCGTCTAGCACACCGATTCGACCCGCTCACGAAGATACTTGCTTGAATGCCAATCAACTTATCCAGAATTCCCAGAACACCAGCGTCGTTTAACAGCTCGTTATCTACATCATGACTTTCCATCGCTTCAGGGATGTCAGTCACTTTCCATCGATCCAGTTCGCCACCCTCGTCAAACGCCAGTCTCAGAACTTGAACTGCTTCCTCGTGTCGGATTTCAAATTCCCTGAATGTCCCTGATTTTGCTTCGATGGGAGGGCGAGGTCGCGTCTTCGTCCGTCGTGCAATCGGATATGGATAGTCGCTCGCGAACCACACAGTAGTGATGTTGTGTGCTATCAATTCCTCGTGCAAGAGGCGTACCAGAAGGTCTACAAGTGCATGAGCGCAGCCGACCAAGGCGCTGGGGTCGATTGTTTCCATCCGCCAATGAACCGCAAGATATGCATTGGAAGGGGCCAGCTGTCTAGCCAAAGCCACCAAGTTACGTGAATACTGGAGCTGTTGGATGTATGAAGACGGAAAAACTGGGTATCGCAAGTTCCAGTCCAACACCAGAATTTGGGTTGTTACCGGAGGTCCACTCCTGTTTGACATCGATTCATCCGACAAAGCGGCCACCATAGTTTCGCTCAGCAGGAAACT
>Ga0307517_10005276_pt1 | contig 19535 bp, 7 predicted proteins | sample 23_EM_MG_FD_194515 | JGI IMG/M metagenome (GOLD analysis project Ga0307517, IMG submission 194515) | Populus trichocarpa ectomycorrhiza microbial communities from riparian zone in the Pacific Northwest, United States - 23_EM | ecosystem: Host-associated > Plants > Roots > Unclassified | place... | reverse complement strand
ATAAGCTAAACTAAAAAAAAAAAAAACAAGTTTGAGTCAAGTAAACAATGATTAGTATCCTCAGTAATAGCGCTAGAAGTTTGATGAGAGTTGAAGCCATGCAAATTTAAACTCTTAAAATTAATGATTTATAGTATAGAAAATAAAAGTATCGTTCCACAAAGATACTAGTATTAGAACTTAATTCAATCAAAACAAGCTATATAAGTTTAGATTAAAGCAAACCACGTGGTTTATACAATTTAACAATAAGTAATTAAATGGGGGATGCTTGTTTATGATCTAAACTAAATAAAAACAACTTATAAAGCTAAGAAAATAAAAGAAATTAATTCTAAAAATTAAGAGGAAGATTTGGTAGAATATACAATATATAGAGAAGAATTCTTTAAGTTTATAAGAAGTATTTCTCAAGAATAATTAAACATCAATAATTGAATTTAGGTTCGTTATCTAATCTGATTTGTGATTATCAATAAATCAATCTTAAAAAAACAATAAGTTTTTCTACCTGTCATTACTTTTTAGTTAATATATCATTTGTGCATCAATTAACCCTAATCACATAATAACCGACATGCAAGATTTAATTATATGATAGCATTAAGATCAGCACAGATGCAATTGATTCATGATAATTAAACACGCATGAGAGTTAATTTAATCAAGACTTATGTTTTCAAAGTAACAAATAATTGAACATGAGCTTGAAAATTAGATACTTCTGCTACTTAATTTAATTAGTCATGCATCTGATATAAACTAATCAATAGCAATAGACTTAAAATAAATAAAAATATATGATGCTTATCATATAGAATTTTGGTCATCAATCATCAAATCTAATCATATAAAAACATAAGATATTCATGTATCTCAATTATATATAAAATAATTTTAAACACAAATCTTTATGATAATTTACGATCCAAAAGTACTAACCTTTTAAGATTGAGAACTAAGCTTGCATCAAAATTCATGATTAACACAACTTTGAATGGGAAAAAAATATATTTTTGTAACCATATAATTCCTCTCCCTTTCCTTTGCTATGCTATAAATGTGATTCCCCTTCTCTTTTAGAGTTAGGGTCAGTTATGTGTGTGTGAGGAGGTGGAGAAGTTTTCTAGTTAACAATTAATTCCTAATCAGACTACTTTAAGGTTTTCTTATACTGATTTGATTCTAATGGCTTGTGCATTGACTTTGATCTTATAGAGAAATTTTTTGTTCATGTGGTACCTTTACCATATCATTAATGAATTGTCATGTCATCATCAGAAAGATGGGTTGGATTCATGCTAGTTTACTAGTAGATTTCAAGTCTGACTTCAAAGATATCATTCTTTCTCATCTGGATGAGTTAGGGGGCCTACCTTATATGGATAGAAAGCTTGAGATATCTGAATTTAATCCCAACTAGAATAATAAAAACACTCCACTTGTAGCTACAAATGTTATCCAAAGAGTACATGGAAGTCCAGTTTATCGGTTTTCTTTGACTAATCCGAATCCCATTAGGATTCTTTGTTCAAGTTGGATTCCTAATGCAATTGAGATTTGTTCTTAGCTCTAATTAACACGTCCCAATATGCTATTTCTAGCTTTTTTTTTGTGCTTGAAATTATGCTAAAAATGATTTATTTAGCTTTTTTTTACATTTTGTATTTTTATAGCATTGTTAAGTATAAAACAAGTTAAGTAAATTAATGTAAGAGATAATACATGTATAAAAGACTGAAAATAATATACTAAAAAGATAGAATAATATAAGTGTATTAATAAATACCCCATCTTTTATACTATTGGATTTTGAAAATTTGGAAGATAATGGATTTAAACTAAAAGTGCTTTTTGACAACAATAAACAATTTTTAATCGATGCATCAATCAAGATTAAATCTTTTCTTTAAGCAATTTTAAGAATACACCACTCTTGTTGATATGATGTATTCATCAGATCCAAAAATTTATTAAAGTGAAAATAAAAGAACAATTTTTTAACTATAAAATCAAACTATTTAGAATAAATAGCAAAGATGTATGATTCATACATATTCAGACTGTATTTTAAGTTGGATTTCAATTCCATTATATGTTACAATCATTACTAGCCTAAGAAAAGGTATCAATGATAAAAATAAATAAATACAAATAATAGCAACAAAAATCATTACTTCGTTACTATGACCAAGAATGACAAAGCTTTATGGAGATATTTGAGAGTGTAATAAAGATTATTTTTCAAATTGTTTTTAACTTAGAAATTCATTAAAATATTTTTTTAAAAATATTTTACATATCAACATATTAAAACTACGATTCAAAAACACTAAAATATTAATTAGAAGAAAAGATAATTTAAATTTTGATAAAAAGCAAATACAATTTCAATGTCAAACGTGCATTAAATATACAAAGACAACTTCAATCCACGGTACCATATATAGACAGAAAACATTCTTCAACCTTCATGCTATAAGCTAACCGTCTTCTACATCTATCCATGAAATGTTGAAGCACCCAATAATGCAATGTCCCAATGGGCATTTATTTGTAACCTTGCATGTCTACAAGCCAAACGAGAGCGGCAAAAACAGATCACGAGGAGATAATTTTAGGCTCATTTAAGCTCATGGCCGCAATAAGCACGTCAAGGAGCTGCTGGTGTGCAGTTAGATGCGGAAAATGCCCATCAGTTTCAATGATCTCAACCGTAGATTTCCCTTTGATCTTCTCCTGCATGTAGTAAGCAACTGAATTTGGCACTACAATGTCTCTAGTGGTCTGGACTATAATGCATGGTGTCAAAACCTTCTCAAGAATGTCCCTTTCATCACAGTAAAAAACAGTTTTGGCTACAGGGACGGCAAACTCAGGTCTCATTCTTTGCAAGCATTTTGAGAACATGTCAACCGAGGGAGGATCGTTTGCATCGACAACAGCAGAAGCAAAGGCTTGAGCCCAGTTGTAGTAGTTGGATTCTATGTTTGAAATGATATCCTCAACCTCCGAGTTACTGAAACCTCCTTCATAATCATCAGCATTGATGTACCTGAATGTCAGAACCTTAATTTTAGAGGCAGCAATAAACTAACTTGAGCTAAAAAAAGAATTAGTAAAGATGTTTTGGCCCCAATTACGTTATTCAATAAAGGTTTATTACCCAAAAAGAGAGAGGATATTAAGGTACGTGTCAATAAAGCTGTGAGGTGTCCCACTTGATGAATTATTTTGCTAATTATATATATTAACGTATGTCACAACTAAACTTGATTTAAGGAAGGCTATGAAAAAATAGATATGTGCTAACTGTTCGGCCGGCCGGCTAGCTTCAGTAGTTCGATATTTATATCAAATAAGCAACTGTCCAAAATGGTTTTGGCTCCTTGCCGGAGCATGAATGAAAGAAAAGGCATGCGGATTAATCAATCCATTTTGGTTTAGTTATTCTCAGATAGTGACTTTGCTAATCATCTATATATCAACCAATCATTTGTTACGGTTAATTTCCGGTGAAGGAAATATATAGTCAGTCAGTACTAGAGAGCAAGACGACACCATCACAAGTAATCCACCATGTCCACATGTTTATTGTCTTTTTGTAGCGAGAGCAGATAGAGTATATTTGGTGTATGTGTTGATTCGTAACCAATAGTTTTGAACCGTCTTGAAATCTAGTTATTTGAAAATAATCTGTTCAAGTTGGATTGGATTGAAGTTACAACATCTAGATTGAACGTAGAAAATTTAAATACGAGGTTGTAAAATATGTTTGCGGTTTAAAATATTTTTTATTTAGAAATATATTAAAATAATATTTTTTATTTTTTAAAAATTATTTTTGAAATCAGCACATCAAAACGATCTGAAAACATAAAAAAATAATTTTTTTAAAAAAATAAAAAATCAAAATTTTAAAAAATATGATTTCTAAACGGACTGGTTATCTTATATCAATATACTAGAAAATTAACCAATACTAAAAAAAAAAAAAGCAAAAAACTCAAGACTTCACATATGATACTCGCTAATAGCTCTCCACATATCACGATAAATTCATGCCGGAGTTAGCTGGTCAGTCCTTTATCCTCCACTATTTCCTCCAAATTATTTGTAGGATCTTCATAATTTGTTGCAAAAATAACAAGAAGTGAGAGGGTAACAACAGAAAGAGTTGGTTCATCGATCTGATAGCAACTATAGCCAGCCTGACCGATGAACAAAGGTAAGGATGATGATACTTCAATCAAGTTAACCTCAAAGGGGGCATCGAACAAAAAGCAAAACAACATTAAGAATCCCTTGTATGGTCGGTACAAAGAACAATACAAGTTCATTTAAATAGTACTAAAGTGGACAGAACACTTGTGTCATAAATTAAGAAAATTAAACAACAGTACTTTAAGAATTCGTAGTTACCTGGGAGAAGTTCCAACAAGTATGAGCTTCTTAAAAAGATCAGGCCTTTTAATGGAAGCGATGCATCCAATCATACCAGACATGGAGTGGCCTACAAGAACAGATGATTTCAAGTCCAGCTCATCCATGAGACTGATCAAGTCATTTGCAAAAGCATCATATGATGAGTACTTAACAGGGTCAAAGAGATTTGGATCTTTTATAGCACCAGAAAAGATCCAGTCAAAAACAAGTACCCGACAATGCTTAGCCAAGCGGGGAACGATTTTATCCCATACAGACTGGTCTCCTCCAAACCCATGTGCAAGAATTATGGCTTCGTTGCCGGAGCCTGTAACTCTTGCATTCAAGGCTCCTGAAAGACCCTTTTCCGGCACCACCATGATGTAATAAGAAGGGAGAAGACAACTTAAGCAGATAGAAGAGGGGAAGCGGGACTAGCTAGCTGTAGAGTTTAGAGAGTTTGTTATGGCTCGGTGTTTGCTGTGGCCCCTGTTATATAGAACGAAGGAGTGGCTCGGCTAGTCCCTCTTCCCTTGCTCTCTCAAAAAACAAATTCGGTCAGTTGCTCTCTCAAAAAACAAAAAATCTCGAGTTCAAATCTTAAAACAAATATAAAAAAAACCCTAATATTTCACTTGAAAATAATTTAAATATATCAGCATCCTCCTAATCTTTCTACTATATGTTGGAATCCACCTACCTTATCACTAGACGTAATGTTTTATTATAAAAAAATGGTCACAAACGTCTTTGAAAACATTTATAAAATGTTTTTACAGATTGCTACAACGGTCTTTTGTCAAAATAGCACCGAAAGAAAAAAGAAATTGTAAATTCAGATTAAAATAAAATAACAATTACATAAAAGTATGAACATGTCACTATTTTACATAAAGATTACAACTTTAAATGAAATTGAGGAGTTGACTTGCTTTTTATCTCATTCACATAGATAAATTTGATTCACTTTAAATTAATAAAAATAAATAAACTGCGGTGCTATATCTTATTGATTAAAGATTAAAAATCATTAATTTATATCATTTTTTTTATTTGAGCTAGAAATATACAAGATATTTATTCAAAAGAGGTGGGTCTTATTACATGGAAAGAAAAAATCATTAATTTACCCTAATATAAATCCTGCAGGCTGCAGCCGATCAAATAGAGAAATAAAAATACAAATCGCGAGCAAATTTTTTTAATAAAAAGATTGAAGTAGAGTCACCAATTAATTTATCTTTCATCAAACAAAACAAGGTAATTTAAATTTAAAATCTATTTTTATTGTGTTTTGAGATGTTTGTTAATAATTTGATGAGGTTCTTTTATAATTCTACCATTTTTGCTCTTTTTTTTTCTCAGATCTGCTAGTTCTACCAATTGTTTTTTGAATTCTTGTTATAGTGATTTTTTTTCTAATTAATTAGATATATTTTATTGGTTTGTTTTGATTATACTTGGATCTTTTTTTTTATGTTTCGCTTTTAGCAGAGTCACCAAAATTATCAATTTTTTCTTACGATATATGTTTTGATTTTAGGTTGATCGATGAACAAACTAAGAAGAATTGATTTTTTATTATTTTTTGCTTTATTTCAAAGTTTATCAAACATAAATAATACTTCGTTTTAGCTAATGTTTTTTATATACTTTGTATGTTTATATTTGATAGGTATAAATATCAACAATATTAAAATGATTGACACATTATGAATATAAAATTAACTTCATTGTTTTGACTCAATTTAGTATTGCTTTAAATCTTTTACTCTATACAAAGGTCATTTGAATAAAATTATGCAGATTTTATTTTACAACTCATGAACAATAAATTAAAATAAATATTATATTTTATTATATTAATTTTAACTTCCTAACGAATAATTCTAGCCCCACCACTCTATATGGTAAAGCCACTCTCTGTGGTAGAGAGGGGGGAATTGAGAGGAAGTATAATTGCCTCCATGCAAGGGCCAGCGAGAAGAAAGCAGAACCACAGAAAAAGAAAAGGGAGACCTACCCCGCACTGCCGTAGAGTCCTCTGGGAGATGTAGATGAGTTCATGCTGCCATCATACGCAAAAGGAGCCTCTTGTCTTTTCTGCATTGTATATTTATAATGGACTTGTACTGACGCTGAGAGGTGAGAGACTTGGGAGATAAGTCCAACGTCTACCTTTTCTGACATTAAAGATGGTGAGCCCCACACACGTCTTTCCCTTTCGAAATAAGCATGCGTTGCCTTGTTCTATTCTTTTGTGAATTGCTTTCTATAAAGGTATTCGGCCTTCCAACTTTATTCTTCAGAGATATTTGTTTTATGTAAAATATTTTTATAAAAAAATAGTTAATTTTAGTTTATAAAATTTTATAAAATATTTTAGATATTACCATCATTACAATCACTAACATCAGCATCATTCTACTATCATTGCAATATTTACTTCATTATTTGCCAAATATTGTAAGATTTGTTCCATAGTATTTACATAAAAATAAACATTCACATGTCATCCAAATAAGAACAATAAATGTTCATGATAAAATAAAAAAGAGAGTTGAAATCAATCTTGAATCAGAAAAATCGACCGAGCTAGAAGAGTTCTTGATTAATCATGAGAGTTGAAGAAGTAGTCAATTAAGTGACCAGGATTCACAATTGAGTAAAACAAAGCGATTGATCAACAAGGTTTGAACGCATTTGAAACTTCATAAAAGTTAATCATATTTAGGGCAATAGTCCTCACCAGAATAACTAGTCCAAGTTACGGATTAGCTTGGGATTCATGTTGTATTCAATATACAAGAAATTTAGTTTATATTAGGATTCAATAAAACCCTTCATCTAACATATATCGTTATATAGGATTACTATTAACTATGTAGTTAGGATTTAAGCTTTAAATCATTATATAAAAAAGGCATATAGTCATAGTGAAACATGGTCAGCTCCATATATATAATTTTTGCAATTTCATTTATTTTGTTTGTAGTATAAGTACTTTCTTTCTTGCTTTTATTTATAGTTTTATCTACAACTTTCCTTATTTTTCTAGCTCATTTAAATTATTGCAATTTTTTCCTCAAACCTTTATTCTTTTTTATACTATGGTGCTTCTTGGAACATACACCATTTTTAAGGCTTAAGATCTAGAATCCCATTTCTAGTTTGATAAAAGTAGTTGTCACCTCATCATAAGTTAAGTCCTAAGTAAAATTAATTAACAACATATAGATTGACACACCTAGTGAGATAAGATTCAATACATGTTCCAAAAGCCATTAAATATGTCTCCAAAGAAAAATATAGGTAAGCTTGTTGTTGTTGCACTAGACAAATAGCTAGTACAAGAAATGGAAAGGCTAGTTTCTAGACCATGAAGAGCTTGATAATCTACCATCTTCTTCAATTCTTATAGAATAATGAAACGATAAAATAATTGATGTCTTCTTCCAAGTACATAAGTGTCAAGGTAATAAATAACACAGAAAGATTAGGGTCGATCCATAGGAAGGTTGAGTATATAGAACCACAAATAATGAAATAAAAAGAGTCAAAGAGATCTTTAAGATGTGATGTTAATGTAAGGATTTAAAAAAGATAAAAAAAAAATTCTCAAAGATAGAGGATTCACTAATGCTATTTCAAATAAGTATAGTCTAAACTCTTTTTGTTACTCAACTGGAAACCACACACAAAAAAGATTTCAATCGGAAGATTTATTATTAATAGCTCATTTTAAGTTATTAACATGATCATATTAATTATATTTAATTACCTTATTTGAATAACACCAACACTTGTAAATTCTGTAAATTATTCATGGTTCTAATTTATATCAACAACAAATCAAGATCTTTTTAGAGCATAGGTGTCGGTTCTCCGTAAGGTAAGCTATAAAGAATCAAGTATTTTTTGTGTCAAGAATCGTACACCTTGAATCAACACTCACCACTTAACAAAGAGGGTATTAAGATTGATTAAGATAACAATTACACATATGTTAATAACAAATTTTCTTAAATTTAAACATTAAAGTGTAGGTTGAGTTTGTAGTATATTCATTCTTCTACCATTAGTGTAACCTTTTCACCTTAGTAAAAAGAAACTTAACCAAACATAATTAAAAAGAAAATTATAAATTAACAAGATAAGAGCATAAGTGTAATATAAATTAACTAAGTATAATAAGAAAAATGATAAGCATAAACAAGAGATCAATGAGAATATAACATGAAATAAAACTTGAATATTACAAATGCAAATAAAGAAAGCAAGAGAATGAATCTTAATCTCAAAACCAATGTTTCATAGATGGATGGAAAATGACTTTTTTTATAGGCTAAAATTTAAAATTATTGATAAGGTGGCTAACTATTGATTTGGTGGCTAAACAAAACATCATTGATAACATCATAATCTAAATAGACGGTCTATATGAAAGTTGTAGATATTTTTCCCAACTTTCCAACCCAAAACTAATGGGCTTATTTGGGCTTCTATAACTTTATATATGGGTTGAACACCGAACAATGTCTAGGATGAATGAAAAATTTAGATTTCTATTTTCTTGATAAGATTTTAACTTAAAATGACAGTATTGAAGAATGTTTTAGGTATACGTTTTAGCTTTCCATAAAGCCGAACCACATCTGAATCTAAGGTTGATTGCTTCTATTATAACCCAAAAATCAAATAGTATTCCAATTTAACTAGAACCAACCCAACTAGAATTTCTTCTCCAAGTTTAGCCATTTCTTTATCTCTTCATATAAACCCTAGTTTCAATAATCAAACACATCAATTAGTCCTCTAAATTGTAAGATATTTCTATGTTATGAACCTGCATTTAAAATCAAGTATTTATCATAAATTAAAGATATCTTATATCATCAGACTTATTATTACAGAATGTGAATAAGTTAAGGACTTTAATGATATTTTAAATGTAATATAATGATATAAAATCTTAATAAAATTCACTTTTAAGTACTTATTACCCCCCAACCAGCTTATTACTAGTCCGTAGTAATTAAAGCATTAAAATTAAAAAATAATTTACAGAATCCAAAATCAAAACACTCATCATTTTACATCCACTGGTCAATTCAAATAAACAAACTTTTATTAGATTTAATATTTCTACCACATACCCTTTAATCAATATATTAATAAACTTTCTTTTTGTGCTCAATATAACAACCCATAGTTATGAGCTTTTGCTTGGAAGAAAACAAAATTTGTTCTAATATTTTTTTAAGGTTAACTTCCTTGGTTGGGACATATATATATATATATATAAAACTTAAAAAAAACACTATGCATCCTTCCTTAACCCAAGTAATGAGTTTAGGCTAATAATTACCAAACTAATTGGCCTCATGACATTAGGTGTAGAGACATTCCTACGAGCTTAGTAACTCAGATTGCAGATACTTAAATGTAGATAGTGCAATGTTTGATTTCCTTGAGATTTCTCCTCAACTCATGTAACCAACTTGGAGCCGATAACTCCCAGGTCATTTGACTTTAAAGTATTAGGTGTTAAGACACCCCTTCAAACTTAATTGCTTAGGTTAAGAAGGCTACGAAACTGAACTTAGTATTTACCACCACCACCACCACCACCACTACCACCACTACTCACCACCACCACCATTACTAATTCTACTACTACTATTATTATTGATATTATATTTATTATTTTTTTAATCTCCAATTCCCTTAGTTTTTACCTTGGACAAAAGAGCACAAATAATGTAATAATATGATTTGCAACCTATAATCATGTGTTAAAGGGTGTGTGTTAAAAAGATGATTTATAATTACTTACTAAATAAGTATCTAAGCAGAATTAAATGATAATAGTATGAGAGTTGGTAAACTTGAATAATTCAAAAAGAAGCGTATGATAAAACTTTTGTTATGAATTTTGTAAAAGACTATTGTAAAATATTTATTATGATGCATCTCAAGAGTAGAGTTCTTCCTTTGTCATCCTAACATTTACAGTTCTACCAAATGGTTTTAATAACACAAAAACAGTTAGTTAGTTTTTTTTTTTAACTATATCAACTATCGTCTCCACCCCAACCCAAATGGGACATTGCCTTCAATGTTTAAAGTTGAAAGGTAGAGTATAAAAGATATAAGTTGAAATAACAACTATTAAAAGACCTGGATAACACTTAAACAAATATAACCAAAATAAATAACAAAATAGAAAATAATATGATATGGGTAAAACCAAAAGACAAAAATATTTACACACTAAGGCTCAAATCCTATTTGTGTTGTTTATAGGTTTCCACGGTTGATCAATCTATTTGATTCATGGATGGATGAATGATTAAAGTTTGTAGTTGATCAATCTATTGTTTAATAGTGCAGAGATTATGATTCGTTGTGTCGAAGATGTTATAAGCTTTTGTTCAATGGTATAGTCAAGAAAAGACAACAAATTATTATAAAAATCATTAACATTTAACAAACCTATAGGTTTCTGGATGATACCAAAAATTTGACTGTCTCTTAAGAATGAAGTTATTCCTACACTTTCTATTAACCCAAGGCTACCTCCCCCATACATTAAATGAATCTTTCTCTTAGGTAATACCCGACTAAGATGATTTGTTGATTCTAAAAACTCATTTTCTTTCATAGGATTGAATCCACCAAAAACACAAATATTTTTTATTTTATGAGCCGAGGATCTTGTCATTTCTATAGTTTCCACACTCTTTGTATATGTTGAATGAAAATGAAATGAAGGATAGGGAGGTTTTATAGAGATGGAAAAGGAAATGTAATCATATTGCCTTTATGGATAAGCCAACTATAGTTTTTTTTTTTTGTGTTAGAACAAATATGTATAGAAATAGTTGTGATCGTGGCTCACATCTCCTCTTGGTTTTACATCCAAGAATGACTTAGACGTCCTCTATGGATCGGGGATATGCTTCTCATCCAATTTTCTTAAAAACTGATAAATATGGTCTTTTAATCAAATTCTTGAGACTATATCTGGCATATTCTTTATGAAAATGAGACCATAAATCATGAACTACACGATGTACATCTCTGCTAGGATGTATCTCAAGAGTCAGTTGAAGATTATCTAAAGACTTCTTACTCAGGTCATCCTTAATAAATTTTATTTCATCTTCATAGTTTACAAATACCATTTCTAAAGAATTACAGTGTATTACAAGTCGATTTGACATATTTGTGACAAACTTTCAATCATTTTGCATGATATTTCTTGGTAAAAGTGCTTTTACTTATCCCATGCATGTGTGAAATAAAATAATTAGAAAACTCACCTGATAATCAAACTTTTGCTTGAATTATCCAGCGAATATCTTCAGGAATTCTATGGTGCATTAACAACCTCAATCTCTCACACCTAGTATAATAATTTTTTGTTATTGTATTTTAACATAGAGCAAGAATACCCTTTCAATTTCTCAAGAGTGGTGTTAAATGTTTTAGACAAGAGGTGGAAACGAGATGTAAAAAAATAGAAGAAACAAATAATTGATTAATAAATGTATAAAAAATATTAGTTATCATAGGAAAGTAAAATAACCGACTTGAGAGTCACATAATACTATTATTCACCATTTGAATAGGGCTGGAAAAAGACTAGCAAAACAAAAGTCACACAAAAAGAAGACAAAAAAACAATGTGAGAAAAATAATCAATCTTTATAAACAAGATCATTGAAACCAATAAATTCATTTTCACTAGGAAAATTATCAAAGTATACTTTCAAATGATATCCGTTCACTATAAAAGCATTGTTATTCTTGATATTAAAAGCCCCATATGAATACACATGTTTCACAATGAATAGACTACTCCATCTTGATCTTAGCTTTCCAGAAAATAAGTGGAGTCGAGAATTATAAAGCAAAATATTTTTACCAACATCAAATGTTTTTCTTAAAATTTTCTTGTCATAAAACATTTTGATTCTTTTTTTATGCATTTTAGAATTCCTATTTGCATCATTTCTTAATTCCTCAAGTTCATTTATTTGTAACCACGAAGTTGGCTATTATCATCAAGGTTTGAATTGAAAGCTTTAACAACCCAATAAATTTTATATTCAAGTTCAACAAGCAAGTGATAAGGTTTCCCATAAACTAACCTATATGATGACATACCTGATGATGTTTTTAAAGCAGAATGATAAGCCCAAAGTATATCATTAAGTCTTAAAGACTAGTCTTTCTGATTAGGTTTCACTGTTTTTTTCAAGATTTGTTTGATCTTCCTAGTAGTAAGTTTTACTTGTTCACTTGTCTGAGGGTGATCAGGGGTGACAACTTAGTGTGTAATTTAATATTTCTTTATTAAAAATTCAAATGGTTTGTTACAAAAATATGTTCCACCATCACTTATCACGACTCGATGGATTCCAAATCTACTCAAAATATTGTCTTTAAAAAATTTGATCATTTTTCTATGATCATTATCTCAACTTGGAATTGCCTCTATCCATTTTAAAACTAATCTATTATGAATAATATGTATAAATATATCATATGACGGAGGAAATAGTCCTATGAAATCTATACCACAACAGTTAAATATTTTAATGACGAGAATAGAATTTAAAGGCATCATGTTATATTTTGAAATAGATCCTAACTTTTGATCATTTTCACAGATTTTGCAGAATGCATGAGTGTCCTTGAACATGGTGAGCCAATAAAATCTACATTGTAAGATTTTAACAATCATTTTTTTTTACAATAAATGATCCCTCATGACTAAATGACAAAATTTAATGGCACTACTTACCTAATTATCGGATATGCATCTTTGAAATATTTGATCAGGATAATACTTGAACAAGTAAGGGTCATCCCAATAAAAATCCTACTTCGCTCAAAACTTTTCTTGTCTTAGGCTCTTCAATGAATTACCAAATCTCCTGTTGCAAGAAAATTTACAACATTAGCCAATTAAGGCATTATAACAATAAAAAATAAAAATTCGTCAAGAAAGTAATCATTGACCAATGTGATATCAAATTTTGACTTTGTGACATCCCTTATTTTTAGATGAGGTTAATACATAATAATTAGACATGGTCTATTGAAAACCAAGGTAGTTTTTTTTTTTTATGTACACATTTTGAAATATTCATATAAACACTACTGAAATTTCTTCTAAAATTTTAGCAGAGTTTTCTCTATATCCAGGACATCCAAAGTTATTAACAAATACTAGTACACTTATAAAACAATTTTCCAAATTTTGAATCCAATCATCCTAGATTATATCACATAATTATTTCAACAACAATTTCACATCTTCTTCCAAGTATAACATTTCCTTTTAGCATTAAAGACAATTGTGAATAAAATAAATGAAACAACATCCAAACCTTAATAAAGTCGTAAACATTAACATCTTGAATAACTCTTACAGGTTAAAAAAGATAAAAACATTTAAATCACATGTTATCATTTTATAATATATTTATTTATAAACTCAAAAGATATAAGATGCCTTAATGTTCATAATAATTACTTATAGCTAAAAAAGAAAAATTATAGTATCAATTATCAAGAATTCTGATGCGTTGCAGCTAAACCAAAAACAAACAAATAACATTGTAATATAATCAATTATCATCATGGTCATTAAAAGATATTTAGCACAAAATCAAGAATTCTTTGATTTTCTAACTTTCTAATCAATCATTTCCATATATAGACTTATCAACTAATTAATTCAGTCATTGTTTTTACGATCAATTTGATTCGAACATTCCTTATAAATATCTATACTCTAATTACCCCTCTCAGACATAAATCCATCTTTCCATTCCATTACTTACCATACCTTTATCAATCCAAGTGCATGATTTTCATGCTATGACTTTTATCAGTTTATATCAATCCAAGTGCGTAATCTTACAATTTTCAGACAACTTAAATCAATACTTTAAAACTATCTCGATAGATCCTTAATTTACTATAATAATCTCAATGTATAACATAGATGTCAATCATATCAACCTTTATTTTATCCTCTACAATTATTCTCAAACAACCATTAACTTCATATCTTACGTTGCTTAAAAAACCCCTGAAACACATCGTAATTGTTGTCCCAAAATAGCTATCCCTTTTCCCATTGCACTAATGAAACAATTCATTTTTATCCCTATGCTATCTTAAAGACAACCCCAAAGCTTATTTATTGCACCACTAAAAATAATTTTCTTTCTCACTTGGACACGTTGTTTGCCTAGCCCCATATTACACTAATTTTATTATAGAAATTAGTTTTTACATAATCATAGAAAGGCCATCACACAGTCACTGATACCACCCTATAGATTTCCAAAACAACTTATAAATGTATTCAATACCTAACTAAAATTCATGTTATCAACTTGGTTACTCAATTCACCCTTATCTCTCTATGGTCATGTTACCAACTTAATTTTTATTCTTTATTACGTAACTGCCAAGTAAAATCCTCTCACCCTTAGAGACTTCCCACCCATCTTTTGTTCTAATCCATGGTTGACCTTATTTTGATTTCCATTTAATCTACATTTACTTTTTGACCCATTTCCAATTCACCCTTGAGCAGCTTCCCCAGCACCAACACGGTTCCAACCATCATAAACATATCAAACCATCATGAGGACTCTATTTTGATTTCCATTTAATCTACATTTACTAACCAATAACAAGAAAAATCCTTAAAATTCCATGCATATATACATTTGTTTTCCCATGTTCATACTTATTCTTATAGTTTCAAATGTTAAGACCCTCAATTAAGAACAATTTCAGCAAGCATTAGGAACTTGCAAATCTTGGTTGGTTTACTCTAACCAACCTAGAACACTATTTGGTATTTTAATTATAACTAGAGTTGTAGAGTTCGGTTTTTGGTGTGAGTTATCTTTTTGGAAAGCTCAGACATAAAGATACAACTTTGATGCATAAAGAAACACTTATTTTTTTTATCATTTTCAACCTCAAAGTCAACTATTACAGTAGCACCCGAAATATGCTGGGGGTTAGTTCAGTTTAGACCTTTACTTAGTGTTTTGCTAATATATGAAGTTATATAATTCAAAATTAACCAAGGCAAGTTTCATTTGAAATTTAACATCCATATTTACAACTTTCTTGAAAACCAACTCTAAATTCTATCGTTTTCAAGTTATACTTTTGATATTTATAGGCTACCGAAAACAACCCTTATTTTCATCAAGATTTGAGTTGTCATAACAGCCCATATTCATCATTATTTACACATCTAACCTCACATAATTTACTCAACTTTCCATCCCCAAAGCAGGCTGCCTAGGCCAACCACAACCCATGTTATAATCATGCAATTTGTTTCACTTTTTTCCATATCCATTCCAAAACAACATCATTTAACACAAACAATCATTTAATAAATCATATCACCCATTTTAACATAATTTTCACAACAATAAAGCTTCAAATCATTAAACCATAGGTTTTAAACAATTACCCATAAATTAACAATCCAAAAAAACCCTATAAACACTTGACAGAACTTAAAAGGAAGAGTTTTCATCACTTACCCATATCAATTTAAGGAGAGATTTCAGGGTTTCCAACCTTCTTCTTCTTCCTCCTCTTCAAAATCTTGTTTCTCTCTCTAAGCACAACTCTCTCTCTCTTAGTTCTCACAAACCTTAGTTCAATGATCCGTCCATTCTCTCTTTTCTTCCATAATTTGCCTTCATCTATCTTTTTAGGTGATGTTTCAAAGATATTTTCAGAAGAAATGATGCAGGGAAGCTCTCTTTCTTTAGTTATTCATGGTTATTGGAAACAACTCATTTATAGGTTGGTTTTATGTTAATTTATAATTTTGCCACTTATTTATGCTTTATTGTATTTTTCACGTAAACTACCTAGTTGCTATGTAAATTGCGAGTCCCTCCAAAACTTAGATTGATCTATAAAATTAAAACCAAGGTAACACAACATTTCAAGAGACTCCCTGTAAACTTTTAGCTTAGTCCGACGGTCGGATTGAGAGTTCTACACGTTAACATAACTAGTTAATTTGTGATCTTATAAAAAATCTGAATTTTCTTATTAAATCACTTAATAAGTCGTATCAATTATTCCACTAAACCCTCGAGATCATTTTCTTATTTCATAACATATATTTTTTATTTTTTATTTTTATTTTTTTATCGAGCTTATTACCGTTTCACAGTAATATTATTGATTTTTACTTGTACCATCACTCTTGTTTATATATATTATCCTTTCTTATAGTTTATTCTTTATTACCAAACTAATTTTTTGGGATCATTTTTTTATTTTCATTATTCTTTTATCCATTGAAACTCATTACTATTTCGTCAATATTATTTATTTTGAACCCAAAATTTATAATTCTCTTTTCAACTCAATCAATAACTTTAAATTTATGCATGAAGATCATCCCCTCATTTGTGCATAACGTATTTTAATATTTATGTTATTTATCCATTTTTTTTGCATTTCAAGTTTTCATTTTATATCAATATTTTATTATTTTTGATCCTATATTTATACGGGGTTTGTATTCTTTCGTACTTGAAAATATCATTCGTGAAATTTAAATCTCGGTTCAATTCTGACACCAAGGTCCCGTTTGTTTGCTGGAAAGTAGTTTCATTTTGAAAAGTGAATTCGGGGAAAGTAAATTATTTTTTGATATTTGGTAGTGTAATGGAAAATAAGTTGGAAAACACTTTCCAGTGTTTGGTTATGTCATGGAAAATGAGCTGGAAAATAACTTATTAATTTTTTATTTTTTTAAGTTTATTAAAATAATGAGGAACAAATCTTACAAATTAAAAAGTTGAATGAGAATGAAATTGAAAACAAATATAATTTCATAAATTATCTCAAATAAAATAAATAATAATCAAAATAAGAGAGATCAAATCTAAAAAATAAAAAAAATTGAAAGATGAAAAAATTAAAATAATAATAATTAATATTTCATAAATTATTGCAAATAAAATAAGTAACAATCAAAAGAATGAGGACTAAATTTGATAGATAAAAAATTTCAATTAAAAAATGATAAGGGAAAAGCAAATAACAATTATAAAATAAGGACCAAAATTAATATAAAAATTAAATTCTAATGGATGAAATTGAAAAACAAATATTCAAAACAAAATATATATAGCAATCAAAAGTTTGAGGACCAAATTTGATATAATCAGCAAATAATATGACATTTCTAAATTTTTCACAATTTCCGGAAAGTGTTTTCCATCCAAAATAAAAGGAAAATACTTTCCTGGAAACCAAGCTAAATTTTTTTTTTACTGGAAAGTGTTTTCCATTGATCAATTTTTCTAATAACAAACAAACATAAAAAAATTCAAAAAATAATTTTCTAAAAACCAGTTTTCAAAAAACAAACACGGCCCAAAGTTAAATTGTTTTATATCTATTTTATTTTCACTATTTTCTTCCGACCATATTTCTTGTGTGGACCACAGCTGCCGTGAGGTTTATGGGAGGTGTAGATGAGTTCATACTGCCATCATACGCAAAAGGAGCCTCTTGTCTTTTCTGCATTATAAATTTATAATGGACTTGTACTGACGCTGAGAGGTGAGAGACTTGGGAGATAAGTCCAACGTCTACCTTTTCTGACATTAAAATTGGTGAGCCCCACACACGTTCTTTCCCTTGAAATTTTAATGTTATGTATGAGAGAATTTATTAATATTTTTTTAAACATATCAAATCAATATAAAAAATCATTTAGAGAAAAAATTTAATTTTGATTACGTATAAGTCAGTTTAAGAAAATATTAATGTCATATAAAAAAATAAAAACAAAAATTTTATTTTTATCTTAAATTCATCCTTAATAACTAAATGTTTTTATCATTTTATAAGTGATGATAAAAATAATAAGAAATAAGTCTAAACTCCAGTTTTATTTTTATATAATTTATTAATATTTTATTTTTGTTTAAATAAAAAAAATCCCATTATTATTTTTAGTTTACAAAAACTTTTATTTTTCTCTAACCATTATTTAATAAGTTACTTTTTTAATTTAGTTTAGTAGGTTTTTAAATGTTTTTCAATATATTATAAGTTTTATCAAGACTTGATGATTAAAAATATAAGAAACAAGAGTAATTCAATTAGGGATAGTAAAAAATGTTGTAGTTGGAGAGGAAAAACAATTCTTGTCCTTTATCAGTAGAAAAAAAAAAAACGAGAGTCGCCACCTAATATTTTGGTAACTAGAAACCCTAATTAATCTCAGAGTCTTGATAGAGGGACTGGTTGTGTATATGAAGGATGTATCATCTCTAGTACACCTTACCTAAAGTAATCTGCATTGTCTATTTGTTTGATATAAACTAAAAAAGTTGTATTTTCTAACTTTTGGTTAGTTTAAGGTTGAAGAAAAGTCATCTTCAATTAGGAGATTCTTATCTTATTAGGTTAAAAACCTAATCGTTCTAATACCAATATAAAAATAAAAGGAACTATCTTTTATTTAATACTAGAAAAACATCTTACGTATAAGTTTATAATCCTGAATACCAACAGAAAACAAAATAAATTTTTGGTGTTTTTTGAATTTAGTATCGAGAATATATTTTATGTATAAGTTCGTAATCCCATATATTAAAAAGGAACAAGATAATTTTTTTTGATATTTTTGAAATGTAGGTCAAGTTCTCATGGCTTTAAATAAAAAAAATTCATGCAAAATAAAAAGATTATTTTATGTGATTTTTTAATATGATGAAATATGCAGATATAATCTATTTTTGAGAGACTTGACCATATGTAAAATAAAAATTGTGTTTTTTTTTAAAGAAAAATGTTTTTTGTTGTTGTTATTTTTATGGAAAGCAATCAATTCATTTAATATCGAAAAAGTGTCTTGCGTGTAGGTCACAATTTCAAATATTAAATATTGAAAGGTGAAAATATGGGAAACTCAAAATTAATTGAAAAATAATCTTCTCAAAAATTTAATTTTTTTTTTTAAATTAGATTAAAGCCATGTTTGGCAAAAAAAAAATGAATTTAGTAATGAAAAGAGA
>Ga0307517_10005275_pt1 | contig 19540 bp, 10 predicted proteins | sample 23_EM_MG_FD_194515 | JGI IMG/M metagenome (GOLD analysis project Ga0307517, IMG submission 194515) | Populus trichocarpa ectomycorrhiza microbial communities from riparian zone in the Pacific Northwest, United States - 23_EM | ecosystem: Host-associated > Plants > Roots > Unclassified | place... | reverse complement strand
TTACTCTAAAGATATTGCTCATTTGTCATTGCTGAGTTGGTTTTCCCATTTAAAAAGCCATTACAAGCAAGAAATTCATTGAGGATAAATTCCAATTGTTATTTTATTATTTTATTATTTTATAATTAAATCACCATGTCTTCCTTCAGGATTATAACATTGACTAGATTCTGGATAATCTCTTACTCTATCCAGTCAACCTCGTAAAATATTGTGCAATTATTTTAGCCCATTTTGACTAAGTACTCTGGAATTATAGATTACATCTCACTTCAAAAAGTTACTCTTGAATTATAAAAATACCTCGAAGGCTTCGATCATCCATCAAGGATTTACATTTAACAAACTTGCTGCCTAAAACTCAACAAAGAATAAAAAATAATAATATCAAAGCTAAATCTTTTGACTAATACAAGGTAGCCAACTGTTGGGTTTTTCAAAATATTTAGATCTAGTGAATTTAATTTTTTTTAAGAGTTTCAAGGATCAAGTTAAATAAAGTTTTTTAGGGTTTATATAAAAATTATATGAAAATCAGATATTTTTTTTTACTTTGAATGAAATTGTTTCAAGGTTGAGTTGTATTAAATCACAAGTTGTTCAAGTGTCCAGTTTTTAACGGTAATTCACACAAACCAACAATGAAAAATATTTCAAACCCTTTTAGGTGAGAGAGATTATTATATTTAATGGTAACTCTTTTCTTTTGTGTTTAGATGTTTCTGTACACTATCATCTAAAAAATTCAGAAAATAAGAGGTATAATATTTTATTTACAGGAAAATCTAAAAACCATATAAATTATAAAATATCAATTTGTCCCTTAAATAATATCATATATATTATTTTAGAATAATTTTAGAAATTTATTCACTCAAGTCTATACTTGATTTTTTCTGGGTCTAGAATTGTAATTCTCTTATTAATTACATTCTAATTCTTAATTTCTAAAATTTATTTACAATTAAATCACACTTGATTAATCATCCCATTTTAATTTTTGACCAATGGTTTTTATGTGTGTGACCCATTATGTTCTCTGATAAGTTGGCCCAAATATAAATCATAATCCTAAAATTTATTATCAATTCAATAGTTAATTGATTTATATTTAAAAACCAAGTATAATATCTTGCAACCTATCACAATCTCTCAAATATTAAGAAAATTATAATTGGTTTGACTTAACCTTTCAGTGATTAGTTTTTCAGTGTAATTATTATCTCTTTATCAAGAATGCTCTAATTTAAACATTATAGCATGAAGTATGTTGCTTTGTTAAATCATTTTAGTTCTCAACAATATATAGTCATTAATTCTTTGAATAAGATTTGAAACTTTTCTCAAATCTTTTTCCTCTTTGACCAATGATTTCACAATCAATACTATTTGAAAATAAATGATTTTTTTTTCTAATTCACCTAAGGTGATGAATCCTCTATTGATTACTTAAATACCTTTATATATTTTATGTTATACCCAATATCTACTTGTTTGTTACCCTTAATTAGGACAATGTGTTGTTAAGATCAAAGAATATTACTCTCTATATAAGATAACTTAGTGATCTCAGGTTTAAGGATTATTTACACAACTATCATGTAAGTCTTACCATAGAAGTGATCTCTCCATATTGAATTCTCTTATGGGTTAGTTCAGTGCATATGTTATCCCTCATACCTCAGTTTATGAGAGCCACTGGGGGTGTTAAAAAAAACGATCAACCGAGTAAACTATGAAAACCAATAAAAAATTAACCAAGTAAACTGTAAAAACAGCTAGGGGTGTTTTACAGGGTGTTTTTTAATTAAAAATGCATTCACTTGATACTTTTTTCAGGAGAAAATGCAATTTGAAAAACATGTTAAATCGTATTAATAAACAAATGATACTAGATAAGTGGTCCTCGTATTGCTGTGAGCTAGGTGAAATTTTTCATCACATAGAAAAGGATGTCCAGGCAACGATAATTTGAGCCATCACGAGTTAACTTTACTAACACACGACCCAGGATATTAGATCAAAATAACCTACAGAAAGAAAAGCAAAAAAGAATTGTAAATATCAAGGCCTAATAATCTAATGTCAAATGATAAAAAATAAAACATTTTCAAAAAATAAAATGTTGAAGAAGAAAGACCGAGTCAACCCATGCTAACTTGACTAACCCACTACCCGTGATAGGAGTTCGGGATTAAAAAAAATAAGAATTAAAAAAAAGACCTAATTAAAAAGATCAAAGTTCAATAAAAAAAAACATAAAAAACCTAAGCTAACTTGGGTTAACTTTATTAACCCGCCCTCGAGAATAGAAAATTAAAAAAATGATAAATCTCAAGGGATAATAATTTAATGCAAAATGATAAAATTAAAAAAAAAATCAAAGTCACAAAAAAAAGTCTAGGAAAAAAAACCTGAGTCAACCTGAGTTAACTCGACTAACCCGTCATCCATGATATGAAATCAGGATAAAAAAATTAGACTTTCAAAAGAAAGATCTAGTAAAAAAGATTGAAGTTAAAAAAAAACATCGAGAAAAAAAACCCGAGCTAACTTTAGTTAACTTGACTAATCTGCACTCAAGATAACCCAATAGAAAAAAAAAACAGAAAAATCACATAGCTCAAGGGCTAATAATTTAACGCCAAATGATGAAATTGTAAAAAAAAAAAAATCAATTTTATAAAAAAATTTGAGGAAAACAAATTTAAGTCAACCATGGTTAACTATGATATGAAATCGAGACAACTCAACAAAAAGGATAATGAAACAAACAATGAAGTTAAGGACTTATTAACTAAATGTCAAACGATGAATTTGAAAAAAAATATATATTTATTTTTAATACAAGGCCCCAAAAAAAGGCTGAACTTAAATCGGCCTCAGTTATGAGGCTGAGATTACCCTATAGGAAGGTAATTACAAAAAAATAACAAAGTAAAATTTATAATCGTAAAACAATTTAAAAACCAGATATTGTGGACCAAATATGATATATAAACAAAATAAAAGAAAATAATTAGGGGATAAATTGAAAAACAAAATAAATGAAGAAAATGATTAAAAAAAAATTAATCGAAAGAATGAGGACCAAAATTGGATAAAAAAACTAAATTAAATTAAATGTTAAAGGAAAAAATTAAAAAATAAATAAATGAAGAAAATGATAAGAAAATAGTAATAAAAAAATGAGGATCAAAATTGGATTAAAAAAATGAATGCAATAAAATGGTGAGGGATGAAATTGAAAAAAATAAATCAACAAAAGTATAAAAAGAGGAATCAAAAGAATGCAAACCAGATTGGATACAAAAACCAAATGAAATAAAATATCCAAGTATAAAAATAAAAATAAAAAACTAAACTTCAAAAAACATTAAAAGCAAAATAAATAATAATTAAAATAATAAGAGCCAACATCGATATAAACACAAACTGGAGGATAAAATTGTTTTTGGAAGGGCTCACGCGAATTTCAAGGTGATGAGAGAAGAAAAGACAGGAAAAAAAAACTCTACCGCAGCCTAACCGAACTTCCACCGTGAGCACGCACCTCATCACCGAAAAGAGAATGACTCTTCACTTCTAACGCTGTTGTGTATAAAGGATTTTGGTAATCAAATGGCCCCGCACGCGTCAGTAACTTTTTTAAAAAATAATATTTAATTATTTAAAATTACCAAATAACTCCTAACTAAACCCAAAAATAACAACAAAAAAACCAAAATGAAATAACAAAAACACCTTTCAAACTTGCATTAGTTTTTTTTTGGATTTGAAAGGTATTTTGTTATTAAACTGTTCAAACAAAAAGGAAAAGAAAAGAAAACTTCTTTATGCATGTTTACTTTTTTTTTTCTTTAAAAGGTATGACTATAACTAACCATTTTAATTTTTTGGGAAAGATATCACCATTATCGAAAGCTAAATATTTTTATTTTACTTTTAAAATTAAAATAATAATTTTATTGTGTAAAAAAAATATCCTGACCAATTTGTTTTGAGTCAATTTTGTAATAACTTTTACCTCTTAGTTATAAGTTTTTTTTAAAGGATATTTGAGAATGTGATACAATTCATTTTAAAAATAATTTTTACTTGAAAATATATTGAAATATATTTTTTATTTTTTTATATGAATACATTAAAATTATATATAAAAATAATATTTTTAAATAAAAAAATTAAATATTTGATAATCAGGTGTTTCAAGACAGGTCTTAGTTTTCTAGTAAACAGCGAAAACATCATTTCATTGTTTCTAACGTGGCTTTTAATATTTTTTTTTAATTGTAATTGTAATACCTTCATGGCTATCCTATGATAAAACGTAAATGATTTTTTTTTTTCATGTAAATAAAATAAGGAGTTAGAACAGAATTTCCATAGTTGGCAGGCTGAGGTGAGTAGCAAGCAGTGCTGTGGGGGTTACGAAAGTATAAGTGAGGGATGACGATGAAGAGCAGAAGGGAACATTACAGGAGAGGCAGAGATAAAAAAAAAAAAAAAAGAGTCCCAATCCAATTGCACAACCTGTGGTATTCTCTGGTCACTTTTCCCAAAATTCGCTCTCCATTTTTCCTTTTTCTCCATTTTTCCTTTTTCTCCTTCTATATATATGTATATAGTCAGTTAGTCCTTTTTCTTTCTTCCTTTCACGGCCCTCATCATCATCTGTCTCTTGCTCCATCCAGCTAAACCACAACGAAGATGGTGGCCGATTCCAAAGGCAAATCCGATATCTCCTTCGCCGGAACTTTTGCCAGCAGTGCTTTTGCCGCATGTTTTGCTGAGGTAACTATACTGTTCCAATGAATTAGTCCCAGTTTCTATGTTTGGCTGGTCATGTTTTTCTTGATGATTTGATCATGTTTTATGCCTAAAATAATTTGATGTATGGCCTAATCTAATCTTTTTGAAGGAAATTATAGGTCCCGATTAAAACTTCTGATGATGTTTTAGTGAAAGCCACACCTTTGTCCTTTTAACACCTTTGCTTTAGTTGCTGTTATGGAACAGGAAAAATCGAATACGACTTTAACATAAACACGTTTACTTGTAGAGACGGAGATAACTAGGTTTTTGTGTTTCTTCGACAATTTTTATGCAGAATTTTATAATTTAGTTGAAATCGTGGTTTTCAAAAATTTTAATTTTTTTTATTTAAAATTAATTTTTTTTATATTTTTAGGTTATTTTAATGTGCTATATTAAAAATAAAATTTAAAAATAAATAAAAAATATTATTTTGATGTATTTCTAAGAAAAAATATTTTAAACCGCAACCGCTATCACATTTCCAAACATCTCCTTAATACAAAAACAACAACTTAATTTTTCCCCCCACAAATGGGTTTTTAAACCTTTCTTAATTTTAATTTCTAATACCATTGATTTTAGTTAACTTAATTTCTATATTTGAAAATTAGTAAATATGAAAGCAAAAATCATGAAAAATAAGATAAATATAAACAAGAGAGAAAGGAGAGAGAAGAGTAAGAAAATGTCAAATTACAGAACAACAGCACCATCAAATAAAAACTTCCTTTACATGAATTTGAAGTTCTGGATCTAAAAAAATAAATTTTGTGTGTTGATTATAAGTGTTTTTTTAATGTTAAATTTGTGTTTATAATGTTGAGTAAAGTGTTCAAAAGTAGTTTTTAATATTAAAAACTTACTTTAATATTTTTAAAATCACATTTTTCATTTAATATAAATCTGGTTTCTTTATATTATCATCCCCAGCAAATAATTTGATTTGTTAGTTGAAAATTAAATGGTACTGGGAAGTCATTCTCATGCAGATTGTATCTTGAATTATGCTGTTTCTATGCTTTATCTGCTAAATTAAATTGTTGGGATTTCCGTATCTTTATTTATTATCCCACGCAAGTAAATTGCTAAGTGTTAAGATTCGGAAAAGAGAATTGATTAAGGCTAACTATCCATTAATGTAGATATGCACAATTCCATTGGACACTGCAAAAGTTAGGCTGCAGTTACAAAAGTCGGCTGTTGCAGGAGATGGAGTGGCCTTGCCAAAATACAGGGGCATGTTGGGCACGGTTGCTACCATTGCAAGGGAAGAAGGTTTGGCAGCGCTCTGGAAAGGAATTGTACCTGGATTGCATCGGCAATGCGTGTATGGAGGGTTACGGATTGGGTTATATGAACCTGTGGGTTTCTAAATGGTCTTTCATTGTGAAGTAGTTATAGTTAATTCATTATATGTTCTGTTTGGTTTCTGATTATTGTGACATTTGAAAATCCATGGTGGTTGTCAGGTGAAGAACTTGTATGTGGGCAGTGACTTTGTTGGAGATGTTCCTTTGACCAAGAAGATTCTTGCTGCACTTACTACCGGTGAGCTTGATTTGCCAGTGTTTTGGAAGAACTTGAAAGAAAAACTTGTCAACCAATACGTTCATTCTTGATTCTGATGCCATTGCCAGAGGGCCTGCTTTCTTTCTGTGTTGTTGATGTACTTGTCTCATCAATCAGGTGCCATTGGAATCGCTGTGGCAAATCCAACTGATCTTGTGAAAGTTAGACTTCAGGCTGAAGGGAAACTACCAGCCGGTGTACCAAGGCGCTATTCTGGAGCTATGAATGCATACTCCACGATTGTGAGACAGGTTGTGTATCTAGACGAGGATAAAGAGAATTTAAAAATATAACCTTTATATTAGTCGGCCTGTTTTTACTTGGTTTTCTAATATTCAGGAAGGAGTTGGGGCACTCTGGACTGGGATTGGACCCAATATAGCTAGAAATGCTATTATAAATGCTGCTGAACTGGCCAGCTATGATCAAGTGAAGGAGGTGAACTCAACATGCAATAATTTTGATGCCTTTTTCTCTCTCTCTCAATTGCATAGAATGTTTTGTACCACTTCTAATTTTACAATTCAATGCAGACAATTTTGAAAATTCCTGGATTCACAGACAATGTTGTCACTCATCTTTTTGCTGGTATGGGGGCGGGTTTTTTCGCTGTTTGTATAGGTTCCCCAGTTGATGTGGTAAACCATCTATATCCTTATAAACTCTCTAGTGTTTCATAAGATAAGGATAGCCTATGCAATCTGTGCTCATATTATCTCTCGCTCAAAATTAACCAGCATCTATGATACAATTAGTAACTTTTGTTGATAAACATCAGGGTCGATAATATGTTAATTGTTTTCCTGTCAAGTATTTCAGAAGGATGGCTCCTTTTAAGGCCTATTGTTTTTTATTCCCTTTTTAAATTTATTTTTGCAGGTCAAGTCAAGAATGATGGGGGATTCTACTTACAAAAACACACTTGACTGTTTCATCAAGACCTTGAAGAATGATGTATGCTTACCTTTCAGCTTTATATCTCTCTCTTAGAAAGGAAAACTATTTCTCTAGCCATTGACATAAAAATAACTTTGCCTATAGTTATAGCATAAAGTAAGTGCTAGCACTTTTTGTTTTATGTTTTGAGCAATGCGAGGACGCTAAAAGTTTGGTAATAATCATTAACTATTGTCAGCAGAACATAGGAAAGTTGTTAAAATCATGGTGACATGGATTTAACGAATCTGTTCCATAGATACCTTAATCAAAATTAATTAGTTAACTGATCACCTGTCGGATGTCTATGTATTATTTAATGAGAGAAATCCAGCAAACTAGTTTGCATCGCTAGCATTATTCTGCCTTTAACTTTAAGAAGTATTTGTTTTGTATGGATATTCTAAGCTATTTTATGTTTTCAGAGTAAATTTTACTATGGAAAACTTATAGAATCTGATGTTATTTTCAGGGCCCACTTGCTTTCTACAAGGGCTTTATTCCAAATTTTGGAAGGCTGGGATCTTGGAATGTGATAATGTTTCTAACTTTAGAACAGGTACAGATTGTTCGAATTCTTTCTCCACGTAGTATTATGTTTCTCCATTTTAAGAGCTTAGTTCTCTCTGTTTCTACTTTGTTTTTAATAATCTGGTCTGTACACTTGCATTCAAATTCCTCCGGTCTGTCTTTTTTCCCTGTGACTTCAAGCATGCTTGATCGATTGCTTAACTAATTTCAGCAGGCAAACATTCGGTCTTTTGTTTACTAATTACTTTCTGTGGCTCAAACTTTACTTTTTTTATACATGTCAGGCTAAGAAATTTGTCAGAAGCTTGGAATCATCTCGAGCTTGAACATGGTGGAAAGGGCTAAAATGCGTGGAGAAGATGGAAGGAGTCCCGAGAACAATAAGTTAACTATCTGCCCTTGTCATTTCTCTTATTTAGATGAGGAGTCCTGCAAGGGAGATTATAGAAACTCAAAATGTTTTGAAATAATTTGATTGATGATCTTTTTGGGTACTCAATTATTTTTACTTGTCCATTCACCCTCTTGGGTACTAATCGTTTTGCTTAGTGGATTGAACTTGGGTTGCTTATTGACTGAAATTGTTACCGTTGTTTCTAACCTACATATGCCTTAGCATTGGAGATGGATTTATTTTTTGTTGGTTTTTTATTCGTCAAAATAAAGAATGGGAAAAATTAGAATTATCAAAAAGGTGGACAAAAGTGTCTCACGGGGCTATGAAGTAAATATATAGGCATTGTTTGTTTTTTTTGGTGTAAAAATGTTTTATAATTTTCTTACTTTAAATTAATTTTTTAAGTGTTTTTAAGTTATTTTGATGTGTTAATATCAAAAATAAATTTTTAAAAATAAATTATTTTGATTTATTTTTTAATAAAAAATATTTTGAAAAGCAAACATTACCACAATACCAAACGAACTCGTAATGAAGGAAAAGTTAAGCACTTGATTAGTGAAAGAGATGAAAGATACTAAAGCAAAACATTGGCATTTCATTGTTCAGCAGTTAAATGCTAAGGTGTTTTAAAAAAAAATTATTTTTTTAAAATTTTATTCTTTAATTTATTGGGTATTAAATTTTATAATTTATTTTAATTTACTTTTTATGAAGTTATTTTAGTTTTATAATATGAATCGCAAGTTTTGCAAGTTAATTATGTTGATTTGGGTGTTTTTTTCTTATAGATCTATTGACCAGAAAATGTTGTGTCATTAGAAAAAAGATAGTGTGCCATGAACAACACTAGCTTAAAGTTGTGACTCCTATCTCCTAATTTTTCCTTAATTCATATTAGAAGAAGTTAACAAAGTTTTGATGGAAGGATCTTAGGTAACACAATATATAAAGTGTAAGATAAAGTATAAAGAGTCAATTGTCATTTATGATACCACAAGGTTTAATATGACATAAGTGTAATACCTCAACGAATAATGTTGCCATTAATCCTTTTTCTCACAAGGATATATCACAAAATAAATTAAGAAAATATTTTTTTATTTAAGAAAATTTATATGAGTTAACACATTCATTCAGTCCTAGCATGAAATTTTTGCTACGCAACCGTAATTTGTTGAATACTTTTCCAAGTTTTTCTTTAAATTATCTATTAAAATCCTCCCAATGTATATGTTGGTTAACAATGTTAACCTTTATCAATTGATTAAATCAAATTTATCTGAAAAATTGTTTGCTACCCAACCATCCACTTCCTAGTCATAATAGTTAATACTATGTTATAGGTTTTATCAAAAACATTTAACGCAAAAAAAATATTCAAGCATTATAAACGTGTTTTCTAGTAAGAAGAGAATTTTGAACAATATAAAGGTTGACCCAATATGACCCGATTGACTTGGCAAGTCTAAATGCAACATAGACGACTTAAAAATATTGTTTGACTCGAAAGAAATTTCAAGCCATCTTTGTTTTTAAGTATTGAGATAATAACATATTGGATTAACCTGGGTCAACTTGGGCTAACCTACCAAATAGGCGACCCTAGTTATGAGACCTTGATAATCTCATAGAAAGCAAATCGAAACAAATAATGAAATATAATTCCTAATCAACTCAGTGTCTAATCAACCCAATGTTGTATGATGAAATTAAAAAAAAAATCAATTAAAAAAAGACAAAAAAAAAACTCAAGTCAACCTGAGTTAACCCACCAAAACCGCTACTCGAATCATGAGACCATAATAATTTCATAGAAAGTACATCAAAATAAATTATGATGCCCAAATCTCAATTAACTGAATATTGAAGGATGAAATGGAAAAAAAATCAATTAAAAAGGGACAAAAAAAAAAGATTCAAGTCAACCCGGGTTGACCTGTCAAACCCACAACCCAAATCATAAGACTTTCACCAAAGGATGCAGTTAATATAGCAAGAACCACACCTGTAATCCAAGTTGATTAACGAGGATTTTCAAAGTTACTCGTGAGATACACACAAAATATATGCAGGATCATCATTAAGACCATCATACTTGTCGACTATTAATGAACTGATCAGATTAACCAATTGATGGACTAAGGTTTATTGATATTTTTAGAAAAATATTCTTAGTTAGCCCAAGCTCATTTTAGGCTTTGAATACATAGATTGGGCCTTGATCATAGTTGTGGGCTTAATTTCTAAGCTTATACTGAACACCCATATGGGCTTGGACATGATACCCGAGCCTAAAAGTTGGGCGTGTGATGCGAACCTCATGATCACGAGGTCATAGAACCCACAACAAGATTAACAATGAATCATGAAAAGCCAAAATAGGTCTAATAGTAATATGACACAATAAAAACTCATTCTAAGACACCAACACTATTGGAATAAGAATCCTCACCCTACAAATATCAATTCACAAATGAGAAGTATAAGGAAGACACCACAAAATCAAATAATCTTTGATAAGTCAATTTAGTTCATTAGAGAGCTAAAGAATACAAGAATCTCTCTCACACAAGATGAATAAATTCAACGACAATAGTATTATCAAGTCCTAATATTTTGTCATTACAAATAATATATAAACTCTTGAAAATAAAAACCTTAATAGATCTACCCTTGTGGGCTAAATTAGCCTACTCACAGAACTAACCCAAAATAGATGATTAAAACCGAAATCCTAAAGAAACTATTAGGCCCAAACAAGCATTGAGTTGTAGTTAAAACAATCAAGATCAACTAAGCCTATAAATAACAAGCCTTGAGAACGTGCTTTATGATGAGAGATTTATACTTTGCCAGATAGAAGCTTGCTTAAGGTGAAACAAGATATAGAGAATCATTTATGAGTGGAAGAGGTCAGTGTACTGTGGCATAAACCACCTTGATTTTATAAGAAAAGTAAACAAGATAGACTTTCTAAGCTTAATCATTCTTTTAGTAGGAACACAGGCTCAAGGAATAATATGAAGGAATTGGCTCATTAATGTTCAACATATCCTTGTAAATTTTCCACGCCTCTGAACACAACCATCACCGAAGTTTTTATCCTCATCAAGGGTAAATAATTTTTCCAATATCCCCTGCCAATGAAAACGATTCCTTACACCCACACGTCTCTAAAATTTTGTATGTTCCATTAGGATGAAAGGATGATATCAAACAATATTTTGCCTTGAAAAAAGAGATCAAGTGGTTAATAGCCAAAGGTTATATACAATAGCTTATAAGGGGGACACCCATATTGAATAACACAGAGAAGAGTCCAACCAGCATAACCAAGCACCACTAAAGATCAATGTGATTTTATGTGGCACTTATATAGGGAGCGATAATGGAAATGGACAAAAGAAATATGAGAAGTAAGTCCTTATTATTGTTGTCTACCAAACACATGGCATGAGCCTTCTCATTCACCCTAGAAGATGGGGTCGAAGTGATTTTCCCTCATGAGGATGCTTTGGTCATCTTAACTATTTTGTCTAGCCATTATGTCTATAGAGTGTTGGTAGATTACAACAGTGCAATTAATATCCTATCTAGTGATGTGATGGCACAAATAAGGATACACAAACTCCTCTCATTAGGATCACAGGTTTAGGCATGCCAGTAAAGGGCACCTTAAAGATCCCTATTACTATCAACACCTACCTCAAATGCCTAACTCTCCAGCAAACCTTCATGGTTATTGATATGAGTTTGGCTTACAACATTATTATAAGAAGGCCCCTTCTCCACTAAATCAATATAGTTATCAGCACAAAGTACTTAGCCTTGAAATTCCTCACTCATAAAAGGGTAGTTACAGTACAAAAAAACCAAAGATCTTCCAAACAATGTGTTTTTTCGTGTTTAAAAGGCAAGAAAACCTTGGTAGTGGATCAACATGGTTTTGAGAAAGAACAAATGAAAGTAAAAACAAAGGGTTGTTGAATAGTTGAAGGATGTGTCTCTCAGAAAAGAAAGGGAAACTATGAAAATAAGGGTCCATTTTAGACCCAAGACAAGAGTAAGCCTTGATAGAGCTCCTTAAAATCTAAAAAAATTAGTTTTTTCATTAGGCATACAAAAATGTCCGAGATCAGCCCCAAGGTAGCCACACATCAACTAAAGGTTGACCCAACCTTCTCCCCTATCCATAAAAAAATTACTCGCCGTTAGATTAAGTAGTGAGGTGATGTACCCTGATTGGTTGCCAAATATGGTAATGGTGAAGAAAAGCATTGGCAAATAATGCATGTGTGTAGACTTTACGGGCTTGAACAAGGCTTGCCTAAAAGATATTTTTCCTCTCTCTAAAATTAAGATATTGGTGGACTTCACCGCAGGTTTTGAATCCCTTAGCTCCCTTGATGCTCTGGGTATCATTAAATCCCTATGCATTTGAATGATGAAGAGAAGACATCACTCATAATCGATGAAGGGATATTTTGTTACAAAGTAATACCTTTTGGACTAAAGAATATCGGAGCCACCTACTAGTGAATGGTAAATAAGGTGTTCAAGGATCAATTAAGAGGGATTACAGAAGAGTATGTGGATGATATGTTGGTAAAGAGTATGATGTTTGAGCAACATCTTCTAGACAATCCCTATATAGAAGTTATATGGATAAGTCCTTCAATACTAAGAAGAGTGGTGCATTGATAGTGCTCACAAGTCCAAAGGGATAAGATTTTGAATATGAAGTCCGTTTTGAGTTCCTAATTACTAACAATGTATTAGAATATGAATCCCTTTTAGTAGGATTGAGACTTGCAAAGGCTTTAAATGCTTACCCTTTCATATTCATAGCGACTCTCAATTGATTGTTGGCCAATATAAAGGGATTTATGAGGTCAGAGAACCCACCATGCTCAGGTATCTTTACAAAAATCCAAGATTATTTCTCTAAAAAAAATGAAGGCAAGGAAATCACCATTATCCGTATACCAAGGGAAGATAACAATCAGGCATACCATCTGTTTAAACTTGCAAGTTCCAATTTAGTAGAGCTCTATCTGGATGTGTGGATTGAAACTTTAAAGAAGCCAAGTGTGGGGGAAGAAGGACTAATGACCGCCCCAATCACCCTTGACAAGGATTAGAGAAAACCTGTAAAGAATTACCTACTAACCAGGGAGATACCTTCCAACAGAAATGAGGCTATTATGCTCATTTGGCAAGGAGCTGGGTATTGTTTAGTCGATGATGTCCTATATTGTCATAAAGTGTTCCCTCATGTATTTTTCCAATTAAGATAAGCATTATTTCAACTATAATGTCACATTACACGCAAGTAATCCGGCGAAACATTTTGAAATAACCTTGTTTTTCTTAAACCGAGAAATATTGAGGACCCCGTTAAAGAAAACAAATATATTCTTAAGTGTCTTCGTAAAAATACCACAAAGACTTGAGGACTGCTGATGGACCAAAGTTTATTCATATTTTTTAGAAAATATTCTTAGTTAGCCGAAACTCATTTTGCATTTTGAAAACATGGATTGGACCTAGATCATAATCATGGGCCTAATTATTAGGCCCATATCAAACATCCTTGTAAGCTTGGGCGTGATGTCGGAGCCCAAGCACTAGGTCTGTGTCCCCACACCCTGTGGGCTTGGGCAACACGCCTAAGCCTAGGTACTGGGCCCACACCCAGCACCCTTTAAGCTCGGGCAACATATCTGAGCCCATGTGTTATCGTGTGCCTAGCACCTTGTGGGCTTAGGGAGCACACCTGAGTCAGGCGGTCAGCCCACACCCAGTGCCCTTTAGGCTCGGGTAACATAAGTTAACACACCAAACTCGTGACTTAGATCATGTAACTAAGATAACTTTATAAAAATCAAATTGAAACAAATCATAAAGCTCAATCTCCAATAAACACAATATTAAAATATGAAATTAAAAAAAAAACAATGTTTTGTAAAAGGTTAATAATGAATTAACCTCTTTTTTTAGGTTTTTTTCGTTGATATTCTATTAAAAGGATATACAGAAAGCGCAAAATAAATTTATGAAAATAATTACTACAAGAATTATTTAATAAATAAAAAATATGTTTATTAATTTTTTAGATATAATTTGTTTTAATAAATAATAAAAATTATACGAAAAGAATTGAAATCAAAATCTATTTCTTATATATATATGTGCAAACATTAGAATGTTGAATCGATTGTTACTAAATTTTAAAACACTCATTCGAGGAGAAATATAGTGTCTTAATGTTATAATATAGGCATTGAATAACGCACCACAAAGGCTCGAGTTCTCCTCACTTCTGCTGACATCGTTTCCCCCTCATCCTTGTAATATATTGTCTTGCTTTTGATATGAACTCTGAATTACTTTATTCAATGCTAATCACACAGGACAACAACAATAAATATTGTTGCAAAATTTAGAAAATCAGATTTGATATAATCAATAAGAGAACAGAATTCAATATTAACATCTACAGGATCTTTGTTGTTTCATTCTTTTTTTAAGATTTAATATCAATAATTGATTTAAAATATTAAAATAATTCCAACCATATGCTTACAACTTTTATTTTAAAAACCATTTTTCTTTTTCTATTGTCAAAACTACCTCGCTAAAATGTATAAATTATTTTCTAGTCGCCAGAAGAGAGGAGAGGAAATGGAAGAGGTGACATCTCTTCACTTGGAATGTGGCCACTACTGCTAAAAATAATCGTAGTGATAAATTCACTAGCTATATATTATAGGTAATATCAGATATAAAAAATTCTTAAATCTGATACTTTTTTTCATTTCAAGTAAATCCAGTGTTCCTACCACTATTTTGAATCCCGTCCCAGCTTGACCCGAGCCTTGGACCGGATTATTGGACTTGCTAAATACGAGTCAACTCACTTGACCTGAACTCTAGGTCATGATATTAATCGAGTCTCTCTCTCCTCTCGAACTAAAACTCAGAGTAAATTGGATCATCTTTATATTTCTTAATATTTAGCCCCTATTCTATTTTAATATTAATAACATTATGTCTTTATGGATAATATTGTGCTTGAGTAACAAAGAGCCTGTTTGGCTCAGCGTTTGCAGCAACGTTTTTATTTAACCGTGATTTCATCTCGTTTGATTACAAAATAAAATGTAATTTTCATGCATGGGCCTCGCCATTAAATGCATTCAAAACTCAGTTTTGTAGAAGTTATTGCTACATGCTTTTCACAATGCTACGTTTCTACTCTGTTGATAGGAGGCGAGAAGGAGAAGAGCAGAAACAGAGCACAATAGAGCACAGTGGAGAGCAACTCCCTTAGCTCACCACCGGCCTCCGTCGTTGCCACTGTCAGCCACAGCTCTTCTCTTCCCCTTCTCCTTCTCCTTCTTCTTCGTATTATGCACTCTCCACTATTCACATTGCATGTGAACACTAGAGAGCAGCTCACCACCGGCCTCCGCCGTTTCCACCGCCAGCCACTACTCTTCCTCTTTCTCTTCCCTTTCTCCTTCTCCTTCATCTTCTGCATTCTCCACTGTCCAAAGAAGAAGAACAGAAATAGAGCACAATGGAGAGCAGCTCCCTTAGCTCACCACCGGCCTTCGTCGTTCCCACCGCCAGCCACTGCCCTTCCTCTTCCCCTTCTCCTTCTCCTTCATCTTCTACATTCTCCACTGTTCACGTGAGCAGTGGAGAGTGAATTAATTCACTCTTCACTGTTCATATTGCATGTGAACAGTGGAGAGTGATCGGCCTCCAGCGTTTCTACCATCCCTCAGTCCATCATCATCGCGCTGCTCTTCCCCTTCTCCTTCTCCTTTGTTTGGGTTGCTCTCCACTGTTCACGTTGCATGTGAACAGTGGAGAGCGTCTCCACTGTTCATGGCCTGACCGGGTCCGGCCCAAACCTAAATACCGGTGTCTGGGTCCGACCTAGTAAAATAAAAAAATCCAAAAACAAATCTCAAATATTGTGTTTTATTTGAAAAACTAGTGTTTAATATTATTCAATGACACTACATAATTATATTAGAAGGAGATCGCATGATGACATAGCATTTGCAGAATTTGATCGCAATCCCAATTTTGTTCCTGATGATATTTTACCTGATGTTATTGCACACTCGAGAAGCCATGGAAACTATAGTCCTTTTCGGATGGATTTCGTACATGATGGAATTGCAAATAGTTTAATGGAACAATAAAAAATAATTTATATAAAGTATTGTTTATTTCATGATGTAATAGCAGTAGTTAAATGTACAATATTTCAATTAAAAACCATCAATATTAATATATGTCTTTTTTAGTTATTTTATAACCTTAATTTGAAAAGCATTCTTAACCAAACACATTAAACTAGTTTTTGTTCAACCTCAATTTCAACCACAGTTTTAACCAAACATATATTTTTCTAAACCAACTTCAACTAAAATTACTTTTTATAAAATAATTTTTTTCGAACCACAACCACAAAAGTTATTACAATACTAAACACACTCAAAGGGGATTGCAATATCAAAAAAAAAAAAGCGAACATCCATTGGGGTGATAATTCAAAAGAAACCCTTATATGCTCATAAAATGGACATGCATGCCCAATAATGTAAAAAAATGAAAAAAAAAATGAGATCCTTATATTATGCTTAAATTAAGATGGACAATAATTTGAAACCTTAAAACTATATATATATTCCTCCTATTTTCTTCAAAATGTTCTTAAGCTCTCCCACACACGCCGGAACATATTTTCGGTAAGTTCTTCTATAGTAGAATTATGACCTTGACTCTTTTGATCGGAACAAGTTCCTGCTTCATTGGAATGCACTACTCGTGGAGCTTCTCTATACACGCTTTTAGAAACATTTTTTTGTGGATTGATGCAGCATAGAAAATGATTTGAAATTGCTTCTTTCTTTCCTGAAAAATTTTAAAAAATTATATAAATTATATCGTGAAAACTCACCAAATAGTTTAAGTTATTAGATTAAAATGATTCTTTGATTAATATCAAAACTTTGATTACCAAACAGTCACGAGTTTAAATCTTAACACCATCATTCTCTACTCTAATTAAAATTTAATTATCTAATTAATAGCATAAGATAATATGAATCTATGTAAATTTCAAGTTATTTAAAAAAATCACATATTAGATTCATCATGTCTTGCATAAAGACTAAGTATGGTTTTCATAGTTTTTGCTTTCTATTCAAAAAAAAAAAAATTACGAGCAAAACCCTAAAAAAGACAGAGAACATGGCACCAACATCCCCAATTGTAACCTTAAGATGGATTTTCATAAAATTACTAACTATTTTTTGGCAAAGAAAATTAAAACCAAAAATTAAAAAAGGGTTTCATGTTTGAAGAAAACTGATCGAACCAGTTGCTAATAGTGTTCATCATGACAGGGGCAAAGGCAGGAGGGCAAGCAGGGGCCCGGGCCAAGACATTTTAAATACACAAATGCTGAGAGATTAAGAACTGCTAAACCAATCATTATATATGAAAAGAAAAAAGGGTCAATGTGAAATACAATGTACAATGCAATTACAACACAGATTCGTATGAAAAGAATTGAACTTTAAAAATGGGTTTCAATCATAAGCACCAAAATGAAAACCAGAGATAGAAAATGCACATGGGACACAATGGAATTAGGTAATTAAGTGTGAGCTGGAGGTGTTATATTTTTTTATTTTAAAAAGTTGGCCTTATTAACATTAAATGTAACTTTACTTTTGATTTTTTATTTACTCTTGACCGATGTGAAAAGAAAAAATATAAGATTATTATCTTGTGTAGCCCTAATATAAATTTTACAGCCGATAAAAATACAAATCATGAGTAAACTTTTTCTACAAAAAAATTAAAGCAGAACCACCAATTAATTTATCTTTCATCAAATAAAACAAGGTAACTTAAATTTAAAATCTATTTTTTTTTTTAGATGTTTGTTAATAATTTGATGAGGTTTTTTTATAATTCTACCATTTTTGCTTATTTTTTTCTCAAATCTGCTAGCTCTACCAATTGTTTTTTGAATTCTTGTTATGGTGATTTTTTTCTAATTAATTAGATATATTTTATTGGTTTGTTTTGATTATGCTTAGATTTTTTTATGTTTTGTTTTAAGCATAGCCGCCAAAATTATCAATTTTTTCTCACGATATATGTTTTGATTTTAGAACATGTCATCCAATCATCCAAAGTTAAAAAACATGTCATCAATTGCTAATTTATATCAAGGATTGGTTGAAACAGAAAAATCAACAATTTATCTGTTAGTTGACAGGTTGATTCGATTTATTTTGACTCTTCCTGTTTCGACAACAACTACTGAACGAGTTTTTTCAGCGATAAAGATTGATAAAACAAGACTTCACAATCGGATGGAGGATGATTTTCTTGTAAATTATTTGATTGTCTATATAGAAAAAGAAATTGCTGAAAGATTCACAATCGATATGATAATCGATGATTTCTATTTTATGAAAGAACGACGAGCACAATTAAAATAAATATGTAAGAATCATTCTTTATTATTTTTTACTTTATTTCAAAGTTTATCAAACATAAATCATGCTTCGTTTTAGCTAATGTTTCTTATATACTTTGTATGTTTATATTTGATAGATATAAAGACCACCAACATTAAAGTGATGGATACATTATGAAGATGAAATTAACTTCATTGCATTGACTCAATTTGGTATTGCTCAAAACCTTTTACATTATAATAAGATCATTATATGTTTGAAGTAAGTTATTTGAATAAAACTAAATTATGCAGGTTTTGTTTTACAACTCATGTACAATAAATTAAAATAAATATTATATCTTATTATATTAATTTTAGCCCCCTCTAATAAATAATTCTAGCTCCGCCCCTCATCATGACTATTACTTCTTACCCAAATTCTTCTTCTTACTTTGTCTCTTAATAGAATAAAACAATGGCAGCATGACACATTGATCACATATACATTTAGAGAGACAGAGAAAATAAGAGAAATATTTGTTATATCAATAATGGTTTTCTATACTTTCTAGTCGAAGAGAGAATTGTTGCACCGACTGTTATCATTACCTCTAGACTTGCTAGTCTCCATGTCTCTTCTTCCGCGCAGTCCTTTGCTCAAGGAGAATTTTTGGCAGGATAACCAGTAGGAAAAACTTGGGCAATTCGTTAAAAAGGAAAGCTTTTCCTATATTGGCAAGGAACCATAGAAGAGAGCTCTCCATTATTGATGTGGTTTTCCTATGCAT
>Ga0307517_10005274_pt1 | contig 19541 bp, 23 predicted proteins | sample 23_EM_MG_FD_194515 | JGI IMG/M metagenome (GOLD analysis project Ga0307517, IMG submission 194515) | Populus trichocarpa ectomycorrhiza microbial communities from riparian zone in the Pacific Northwest, United States - 23_EM | ecosystem: Host-associated > Plants > Roots > Unclassified | place... | reverse complement strand
CTTATTATTCTATAGGGTGTTTACCCTCACTTGTTCAAGATGTGTCCTCCGACGATTAGGGCTGCGACCATACTCCTTGCCCTCGATTCCAGTCTCCTCGAAGGAACGTTCCAGCACCAAGGTACGGGATTTTCCCTGCCAGCCCCATCAAAGTGTATATCAAAAGTAATTGAATTTAGAGCCCTGGCTTGAGAGGTCGAGAGCTCTCATTTCCAAGCTCCACTCCCATCTCGACGCCTTGACTGAGTTGAACGCTCAGTTCTCTCAAGCTGGGGACGGGGATGGGTGTCTCTCCTTGAAATGTTGCATCGTGATTATGTTGACTCATCTGGCACTCAACTACAACCTCCTCGGAAAACACTCGTTGAATACTGCTGCCGTTGACGACCAAACCTTGTGTGCCGACATGATCAATCACCTCGCGGCCGTAACACAGGAGCTACGAATGGAGAGTTCCATGCGCCGGGTTCATATGTACACCGGGGTGTGTATCAGCGACCGCTTCTTTCCCCGTCTCGGGATCTCTGACCCCGTCCCATACAGATGTGCTGGCTAAAGGCGCTCAGCATGTGTCGAAGGGAAATGTCAGAGTTGATGTTGAAACACGGGATCACTGCGGGATCGGGTTACGATCCAACGGCTCCACATATCTGCAGCATGAAGGGATGTCTGCTCGGGCATATTGCCTTGTTGACACAGACATATCAATCATATAATGGACTGTGCTTCCCCGCTTCTCATGGGGGCTGATGTGAGGTATTTAGAAGTTGGCTCATAGGACGGCCATCAACCGTTGATACGTATGTACGGTTAATTTTATGTCTATTCAAAGTCCGAATCTGGTCTTGTCCAAGCAACAGGCAACGATTATGAACACCAAGCATGGAGGAAGCTGTTTTCTCTGTGACCAGACGCTCCTTCTCCCATATTTTTTTGATCGTCAGAGGTTTATTGGAGGTCACCTGGTGGCGCACGGTGACGTTCGACAGCCGTCCGAGCAAGATCCCCCGCCATTTCTGGTTCCTTCTCTCACCCTTTTCAGAGACTTGGTACTTAATGACCATCCTTCAAACGACTTCTGAAAATCGTGTGTGGATCAAATGTAACAAGTTGGTTCGCGTTCGCGGTGTTGCACCCGATCGTGTTTGGCAAGTGGAGAGAGGCTCCAAGTCATTTTACCGACGCAGATGACGCGTCGGCTTGTTAACAGATGGACAGCTGACACCTGGAAAGATGTTTCGATATAATGATTTGTCACTCGGATATCTGGAGAGCTGATGACAAGGCGCGTGACGCGTGAAACCCGGGTTTCAATCAGGAAGAAGCAACGCGCGCCTAAGCTCAAACTCTACTCTCCTTCCGCTCCGCGGGGACCGGGTCGCATCGGGAAAATGTCTTTGTTTCGCCAACTCAAAAAAGCCGCGTTTGGGCCCGGGCGACAAAACGTCCAGAGGAAAGCGCGACTTGCACTTCCTGAGGTGCCATTCTACGAGCTTGACCCACTGCCATGGTGGTCTAGGAAGGGTTGGACGTATTTTTTCGTCACTGCCGACACTATGATCACGTACGTCTCACGCATTCGCGTTCTGAAAAGGCAAGGCCGTTGGAGCTGACGCGATGCATAATGAGGAAGTATTTCCATGGCTGACATGCTATGGAATCGCTGGACGCGTACTGAGGAAGTGCCGATGGAATTAAAAATCACTAGTCCAGAACAACCATCCACGCAAACACAACACGTTCTCCGACCGCTTTGGCAGCGTGTCTCGGCTGTGGTTGGCCTCGGATGTGCCGGTTCTTATCTTGCGTTCATGCTCATCATTGGTCGAAGCCGTATCATTCACAAGGCGTGGATCATACCAGCAGCGGCCAACGCCTCCCTGAACGCTTCGGAAAAATCCGCGACTAGCACCGGCAAACAGGTGTTCTTTCAATGCGTCCATCATTGGAAGACTCAAGGACAGCTCTATCCGTATCGGGACTGCAAGTTGCACGGATCAGCTGTGTCAAGAAACAGGAAGGATGAACAAGAGGTGTTAATGAAGGTCGAAGGGCTGCGAGGGTTTTATTCAATGAGTCTGGAGGGTGCGAGAATCAATGGACAGTCAGTCAGTGGGGGGAAGAATGGATCATCGCTAGAATGGGCTCGACGGAGGCTTTTCGACGCCTGGGCCGAGGGAGGAGGGTCGAAGCGCAGGTTCCGGCCTAATTTTTCCAGCGGACCTGCGGCTTCGAACTGATGATGCTTACGCTTTGTCTCCGCTGCAGAATTCATTGTTTTCATTCGACGCTTCGACGTGTCTGTCACCGAGACGTTTCCATGACCATGACGCGCGCGCTCAAGTTGTCAACCATCAATCGTAAACGTGACCCGCCCTCTCTCTGCCTTCACAATTGTTCACTGGACCAATGTCAAGCCGTCGTCTAAAACATGAGGTTCCGTGGGGTTTACGTGTTGATTGACATTGGGTCCGATATTTAACTGGCGGCGAACTAGACCGGGTTGCCTTTCATCTGCCCTTTTATCCACGCATCTTAGTCGGTTCCACTGGCGTCCGATACCACTCACGTTCGTTGACTAGTCGGACCGCTCGATTGTCTGTACGACCCTCCCAACTAAAGCTTATTAATAAACATACCCCCTGGTGAGTCTCCCCGTCCTATTCGGTCTCACTCCCAAACTTACCGACCGCTCGTTCGCCGTCCGTAGTTTGACGACTTACCCACCCTCTTCCAAAAACACGATACACGATGTCTTGCTACTATAGCGATAGCGTGAGCTCGACCCGGTTCTCTGCTGCGCCACAATCGTGATGCTGATACTGCGGCGATAGGACTCTTGCCCCTCCCTCAGCGTATATTCCTCCCCCCGAACCTCTACTTCCTCCTCGACGAACTCGACCTCAACAAACTCTTCCTCATGGCTGAGTCTGCAATCAGACATCGATCGCTCCCTGAGCGTCTTCGATACCAAGATTGATGTTTCATGCTTTGAGGATCTGGAAGACCAGCTATTGATCAGTCCCAGAGAGTCCTTTGCCGACCTCTGCTATTCGGACGCTGTAGATACCAACCCCGCCAACGATCCCGACTGGTGCGCTTTTGTCAAGACCCCGCGGCGCATGACTTGGGATCGTAACGAAAATACCGTGCCTGAGCCCGAGACCGACCAATTTAGTTTCCTAGTATGTTGTCCGCGACTGTCATTCTTCTGGTTATGGGTGCTGACGAATTTTTAGAATCGTCCTCTGAGCATTGACCCTTGTGCCAACCCAGATATCCCAGCAATCGACAGTTTCACATCGAGTAGCTGCACATCTGAGTTCAATGATTTTGGGTATACTTACCCCTTCTATGACGACTCATCGTCAGCTATGACCATTCCTGATCCTCATGCCACGACACACTACTCTCCATATCCTCTCACACAGACGAAGGAACCGAATCGTTGGGATCGCACCGTCACTCGTCTGACTTCTTTTGCCCGTCTGCGCCTTTAATTCTCGTTCTAATCCTTTCTTCGTTCGTCTGTACATACAGTACCTTAGTGTAGTTACATGTGTACCCATATGTCATACGCCACCCTCCGAGTTTGAGATCCAGTTGTTCGCCCTTCACTTGCTGTCCTGTTGCCTGAGCCCGAAGTCCGGAACTGAAGAGCGCTGTAGCGGCAAGCTTTCATGAGTTCTCCGTTGATCGGCGAGTGGCTCTGGATTTACACCTTCCTCCGCTCCCTCGATCACCATGGACATGGCAGAACAAGGACTCCAGTGTGGTTGGGCCGGCTGTCCAGAGGAGTTCAACGACGAAATGCATTGGATTAGACACGTCTCGATGCACGTGTTTACTCTGAAACCTAACGAAAGAACACCATGGCTTGGACCGCCAGAACAAGACCCCGACCCCCAACCCGTTACCATTTCGCGTAGTAGGTGGAGTCCCGTCGACGGTGTGTTCTTTTCGGAACTTCGTATGGTTCGTTATTGAAACAGATATTCTCGTCAACCCTTCTAGACGACCGATCGGACGGCGAGGACGACGACGACGACTACCGGGCCTTCTCCCAAGTTAATGCTTTATCTTCGCCTGCGAGCACGCCTCCACAAGCAGAGCTCCCGGATTCCCCGGATCTCTCTGCGAAGATTAATGGCCCTTCCGTCTCTATGATTACCACAACCGGACTCATTCGCCGCTCACGGTCCCCAGATGAATCGGAACACGACCTATCACATCGGACATCCGGTTCAGCAGACGATGTAGAAGCCGAACTCATTCCAGGATCACCACCACCCTCCATCAGCGCGTCCCAGAGCACCGACCCGAACCGAGAATATCCTCAATCTCCACACCTCCTTTCTCACGTATCACTTGTGCAAACCCAATCTCAATTCCCGAGCGCCAATGTTAACAGGTTCAGACGCGGGACGTTCCAGATCCATTCTCCTGCCCAGACGTCTCTTCGCTTTGGATTCGGGATGAACACGCCGGAGAGTCAAAGCCAACCAGCTGCTAGTCAGACATTACCTGATAGTAGTCAAGTCAGTGCACCTGGCTCCCAGAGTCAGACCAACGGGAATGGGGTGAGCTGGCTGAACACCCAAGCATTCCGCCCTCCCGAGACCCAGGGCTCATACGAAAGTGACTGATGATGTGGTGTGTTCACGGTACTTACTTAAAGCACTTAATCGACCCGTGTAAATACGTTATTCCTACGGCCTAGAGTTGTACTGTATAGGGAGGGTGGGACTGAGACGGAGCCGTGTCCGCCCTTTGACGGCTTATGGAGCAACACTTTTGAGGTTTGAGCGTATGGGCACGTGGTGTAGTTGGTTATCACGCTCGCTTAGCACCTCAGTGGAGAACTTGCGAGAGGGGTCCGGTTCAATCCCGGACGTGTCCACTTTTTCCTACCTCGCACTACCCACGCACGCGACCAGTGCTAGGTCGGATTAAGGAACCCGGCCCCAAACAGCCGGGCACGTCCATGTCCTGAGCCTGATTGTACCTCGCCACTCTTCCACTCTTTGGGGTACCGTTGGCGGTTCCGATCGAGAAGCCGCAAATCTCCAAGTTATACTCAAACGAACTCCATTATGGCTTGGTGCCAGGTCGCAGGGGGGATGGGAAGAGCTTATCTTGGCCGCGGACGCACCGGTTTTCTATTGGGGGGCATGGGTTCGAAAAATTTTCGCGCGTGGCAAAAGTCACAGGGAAACGTGCATCTACACGTTGTTTCAACGTTTCATCGGTCTTCAGTCTACCCGGGAAGTGGGTGGGACCTATGCTGTGTCTCATAGGGTCCGCCTTGCCCGTGTCGGGTGCCAGTGGCAATGAACGATTTCATGACCCACTTTGATGGGGTGGAGGGTTTCCTATAAGTCATCCTTGCTTTCGTGTGTGGGATCCCTGCTATCACCCACTCTTTCTCGCACTCTGTAAGCCTCCAGAGCGATGGAGCCCGAACACGATAATACGGGGTACGTCTTCTTATTCGCGTCGCCATCTCGGGGTGGATTTTACGTACTGAACTCATGGTCTCCTTCTTTGGTCCCGCGTCGGGGGGGTCCATAGCAGGCATGCGACAGTCGAGAACCGAATTTCGGTCCACGCCACCAAAACAATCACCGATGCTGAAGCGAACTTCGAGGAGGCGTGGAAGCGCGAAGTTCAAATGTACCATAAGGAGGTGAAACGGCGTGTCCGGCGACTCGACATTGCGATTATATATGTGAGTTGGGGACCCGATTTGCGTTCGGCAGATCTTGGACAAACTTCTGATACATTATTGATTGTCTAGGCGACTATTTGCTGTTTGGCGACCTTTTTTTCTTTACGGTTGGATCGATGCCTGGGGTTCATTGGTCGCTGTAATGACATCAGAGGTGCGCTCCGGATTCGCTTTAACCTTCGGCACCGATCTTAATGTCGCTCTGTTTTTTCAGCTGGTTCTGACATAGAACTCATCGAGACCTGGTGTCTCGTTGTTTTTCTTGCCATTCTTTCCGTTGCCTCTGTCACGAGGTGGTCGCAAGGCACCCGCGCTCGTTCAATCTCACCCGAACTCCGATCACACATCGAACAACTCTCAGCCACATCCATAGATCGCAGTGCATCATGGATGGACAAGATAGTTCACTCCGTTCCTTACGGCTCATTTCTCCTCTTCCTTTACGAAGTTCTCGACAACCTCCCCCTCAACACCCCCACGTTCTCGATGAACATCTTCTGGTCGATTTCGCTGCTTACAATACTGCTGGCCCTCCCGGATCTGCGGCGGCGCCCGCCGTCAACCGTACTTGCACCATCTGGGGGGCGGGCATCTCTGTCATCACCCCAGGTGGATCGTAAGCCCACTGGCAAACATACTCGCACGCACAGCAACGGGGAGCCGATAACCGACTGCAGTGCAAAGGAGCCGCTTTTCATGAGCGTCCTCCGACAAGAGCAATCTCCGTTGAAGGCGGAAAGGATTCAGTGGATGCTCGACCGCCCTCTCGACGATGAGACTACCTCCGTAGTCCTCAGGGCTATTCTTAGGATGGCCTGGCGCTCAGGAAACCACTCGCTTCTCTTGAAACAGTGCTACGACATTCTCCTCCAGTCATTCGATATTGTCGATGGCCAACCAACCCTCATTCCGCGATTACGAAATTTGGCGTATCTCTCTGCCCGAGCATTCTGCCACATTTTTATCCAATCCGGAAGCGACGCCCAAGGAAACGATAAGGTCATAACTTCCCTCAGAGAGCGACACATCGGTTTGTCGTTGGGTTACCATGAGAATGACTCCAATCTGCAGTCTGTCCTTGGCCTCACCGACCGTCTACTCGGAATCGACCAAGACATCGAATGGGCGTCGTTCCAACTCTCCTCCGCTCATCACCTCTGGGTCAGCGATATCCTCCTTCATCACGCATGCAACCTCGTCGCTGCCGGAAAACAAAACAAGGTATACGACGAGATCGCGGTGTTCGTGCAGGATACGTTCTCACTGGAGCCCCCCGCCGCACTGTCTATCGACGCCAATTGTGTGCTCATGGTTGGCCTCCTAGTCGACATCCCCGTCCATCCGGATGATCTACTAGTTTCTGGCGAGAAGAAAAGGTGTGTGGATTTACTTAAGGCACGATTAGGGGGACCTAATTCATCCTAGTTCGAGATTCACTCCCATAACTGAAAGATTATTCGTCAAACTCAGCTCCACCATCCAGAACAGGACATCAAAGGAAGCAGAGATCAACGCGGTTCTGGACGCTCTCCGGTGCATCGGGTTATCCACTTACAACGTCGTCGCACGAAGGTGTTTCGAGCTCTTCACCACCGTCATGACGGACGCCTCCCACATCTCCGCTGATCTGAAATGGGAAGTCGCCCGACTGGCAATGCATGGAGGGTTCAAATGGGACGGATACTATCCGATGGTTTCTAGCCCTCAGGAGGTTCTCTCGTTTTTGGAGCATCACTTCGACCTCCAAACGAAAGGGGAAAACCAGGAAGAGGCGATACAGTACGCCATCCGCGCGCTTGCCTTCGGTTCCAGCAAAACGTGTCTCGAGGCCTTGGCCCAATTCGATCCGACGATCCACCCGTTCTTCGATGGCATACGCTCTCTTTTCCACCCTGATAAACCCCACGAACTTAAGAAGGCCGCCCTCTCCTTCTTATCGCATATAGAAGCCCGTTGGTTCCCCGTCTTCGCTGAACACGTGTCACCAGACTCGGTTCAAGACTTCTGCGAGGATCTGGTTTCCGCTGTCAACGATGTCTTTGCGGACGAAGTCGAGCTCAAGAAGGCTGCGACTACGATTCTGCTGTCCATGGCGGATGCGTCGACTTTTCGACTTCACATTCCCCTTCACATGTGGGAGCATCTGGAATTCGTTCACGAACTGAACGACGGTTCGTACCCTCTGCGACGGTGCAGGGAAAACCAGGACATAATCCCCGCGCTGAGGAGGACGAAAGATCAGAAGCCCCTGCTGCTTTGGTTGGCCGTTTTATGGAGGGAAATCACGAAACTGGACCCCAAGATCCAGGAGCAAGTGGTCGACGCCACCACCAGGGCTGTCGCTCAGTCTCCCCATGTCGAGGACTTCCTTCTACTTCTGCTCAACGCCGAAGAAACACGTTTGGAAGAGGAACTTCGCGCATTCTCGTCTTGGTCAACAGACGTAGAAGTGGAGACTCTGCGGTTGAAGTTGTACGAGCTACGGGAAAGTAGGACTCATTTCTACGAGGTATGCGAACCTGAGGACATTCAATGATTTTTTTTTCACTATGTTTCACTCCACATTCTCTCCACTCATACTCCATCATTTGCCAAACGGACACTTGTATCTCTCACTCCTCATCTTTCTGTTTATTCGCTATTTCGGTACCACACACATTGCTTTCGATAATCCTGTTGTTTCCAATTATTGTAACCCTTGAAACCCGTCATCTGCTTTTATTACACTAGAACAGTCCATATTACTTTCCAAATTAATAACATAGGAGCGAACCATAAGGTATACCCGGAGGCTCGTATGCAACAAGTGAGACAAACACGAGGAAAGGGGGAGGGCATACAGCTCGCAGCAACTGACACGTGGAAGAAGCACAGTGAACTAATAGCCCGGCCTTCCCTCATCCGAATGGCCTTCCGTAGAAGCTGGTATCACATTGAAGGCAGGCGTCATCATACTACCCCCTTCCTCGCTGCCTTCTGGTATCGTATCTTCGTCATACTGTTCGTCATAGTCATCGCCATCCTCATTTTCCGCCTCGATGTCAGCCTCGCCGAAGAGAACGTGGCACTGTATGGGACGCTGGTAAGTATGATGGGCGCATCTGCGTGTGGATCACACGTACGTGGCTGATCATGGCTCTTGTGACGCTGTGAGCGTGCCCCATGTTTGACATGGTGACTGCGAAGTCATTCCGGGGAGCTCGAAGAATGTTTGGCCCGACGACGATAGAGAGGGAATGAGAAGTCATTTGATTTAGTTCCTCGTAATCGGTGACCTTGTCCAGGTGTTCGAACAACCGTTTCAAGAGATCGAAATTTGCAGCGGGGAGCTCGCGGAGGAGGCGCCGGATTTTTGCCAAACGAGGCTCAAGACTTTCGATTTCTGAAACACGATGTGAGATGGGTTTATCCAGGAATAAGAAAGCTGAAACCTACTGGCGGAATCGATGAACGTGAAGTACATCGTAGAGGGAACAACAGGTTCGGGGAGAGTGCGGAAGAAAGATTTGATCACATCACAGATGGCGTAAATATCCGTGCTATCATCGATAAGTGTATGTCCTGTCATTCCAAGAATCAACAAAAAGTTTGTTCGTAGGCCGGCTGAACTAACCATGATTGAGCGCATCTTTGATACGATTAATCTCCAAGGTCGATCCTGCGATACGATCTGCCGAAGTTTCTTAGAAAAATGATAACCGCTGGTCAGAGAGTTAACCTACAGATCCCAACCTCGGGTAAGCCTCGGGACTCGACTTCTCTGAAGCAGGTCTCCAGCATGGAAGGAATGGCTCCTGGGGGAGGGTTGTCTCCGAATTCCCTTTCGATCAAAACATTCAAATCTACACCAAGGACTGCGCGGGGAGTGGCGTTCAACATGCGGACCTTTGTGAAACAACGAATGAAACTTACATGCATGGCCACGGGTATTCAGGTCCAGCGCCGCGAGATGTTCAGCAAGGTTGGCATTGCTTCCTAAATACGTGAGGCGCCTCTTGGCCGCAGTTTTTGCAACATGGCTGACGTTGTTCATCCACTTCGTCATATCCTTCTTTCCCGTCGCTTGAAGCAGGTAGTGACCACCGTCCTCAGTGTCCAGTTGAAACGTAAATGAGCGCTCGTTGTTGATGAATTGGGCAACGCGACAATCTGCCAGACTCAGCACGAGAGCGGGTTTGCCGGTGGGGATGAAGTCCAATTCCTCCGCAGTACGTTTTGGTCCAGAGGGGATGGCGGTCTCGGAGGTGAAAGCGCTGGAGATAGGTCGCATGAACTGGAAGAAAGCGGAGGACATGCTCTTCTTGTTCCTGTGAGCTTTGGAAACACCCGGGGTCGGCTTGCTGCTGTGCATCGCCTTGTTTAGATAATCCTCCCTCTTCTCGTGGCGGTGCTGCTCCTGTCTTTTCTCCTTGCTCAGTCTGTCGCGAGCGTACCTGTCTCGTTTGTACTTCTCTTGCTGAGCCAGGACCAAGAGGTTGAACGGTCGAGGAATCCTCTTGTTTGGATGAGCCCCATCACTTCCGGCTTCACGGACAGCGTCTTCACGGATGAGACGGTGATCGAATTGAATGTAGCTCGCCTCTTGTTCGATCTTGCCAAGTCTAGCGAGATCATGGAAGCCAACTTGGCGTCGCCTTTTGCGGGTAGCTGGACCGAGGGAAGGGGCGTTCGAAGCCAGATGACACAAGAATCTTCGAACAGAGTCAGCTTCTCGCAGATTCAGTGGGGAACTGGACTCGTTACCTTCTTTTCTCAAAATTTACCAGCCCTTGTCCCTCTTCTCCCGGCGCAGTGACAACATTCGGCATGATGATAACTTCCAAAATCCTCTCAAAGAGCCAGCCTATGTCAACGAGCAGGGAATCACCCGTGGAGGTCTGAGCGTTCGATGAATCCAACAGCGCGGAAAAGCTGTCAGCTGTAGTCCTGCGGCTATTTGCAACATTCTGCCAGGCTCTCGCGTACATCCTCGACTCGGGACTGAGAAGAGCGGAAGTTAGCACAGCCTCGGCGAAGGAACGAACGCAGGGTTTTTCGGAAATTGGTGTCGAGGAAGTAGAGTCGGAGTTCCTGATCCTACTGATTTCAACCGCCTGAAGAAGCCTCTCGAGCCTCAGCTGCCTAGGACGGATGCCTAATTTTGGGAAGGCAATCTTCGAGATGAACCATTTTCGCATGACGGCGAAGGCCTTGATGCACGACCTGATGGATGCCGGAAGGAGACCGTACAATGAATCTTGGTCACCGCTAGAGACCAACAACGTGGTTTCCACTTCGCAAACCAACGAATGGAAAGTCTGAACTTCGACCTCGTCGGCATTGGTCACCGGTTCGCGGGTAACAAACCAACCAGTACGATCCGTGGACTGGATCTCGAGAAGATCAGAGGTGACGAGGATATCCTAAAATCGTTTGAGCTGTGTCACTAGGATTGCCAATCAACGATACTGACCTCTTCGGTGACGTTCCTGAAAGCAGCACTCAGCATGGCATCAACAATGTTCACCAGCTCCTCCGGACTCGAGCGATCAATATCAGGAGGATCTGAGTGGGTGCCACGTGGATAACTATCTCCGGCCATTTCGTGCAGCTCTGTACTCGGTCTCTTAATCGGCGGGCGTTTGGTGTGGGTCGCGAAGAGAACAACCAGGCTCTCCTTGACCTGGCTAAGGTTCTTCCAGGCCTCCCTGATCTTGACATCCGTCGAATCACGTTGTGAACTCGGGAAGGTCTCTTCCCGCATCAACTCCGAGTTGAACGCCTTGAAAGCATCGTATAGTTGACCGTCATCTAAGGCATCTTCCGCGCCGGAGCCCTTCTGGATCCAGTCTTGCAGGACCTCAAGTATTTCGACGCGATTTTTGATGGAGGTCAGGGGTGGCTTAGACTTGGCTTGTTGATACCGTTTCCGGAGCAGCTATGACAGGGGGTTCAGAAACATGGGGAAGCACTGAGGGATAAATGTATACCTCGAACAAAACGAGGGGCGTCACAAAGCTCCTAAACGAGTTCCACCAAACCGTCGAGAAATCCGAATGGTCGACTTTCAAGTCCCTGTGCTTGCCATCTCTCAACGGCATTTCCCCATTGTCGTCCGAGAACGCGACAGATACACCTTGAAGTCCGTGAAGCAGTACGTCCACCAACCTCTCCAGCGTACCAGCCTTCACCCTTACACGCAGCGGCCGCTCGGAGGAAGATTGAGGGAGCATAAGTTCCTCTGGGTTACTCGGCACGGATGGTAGAGAATTCCTTCGGTTGATGGTACTCGGCTTGCGCTCCAATCCTTTGGCCCCTGCTCTTCTCATCCGTATCGACGGAGACCTACTAAAAGTCTTGTCGACTCCATTAACATCCACAACGGAACTTGGGGGACGCGAGGTTGATCTCGAGGGGGGTTGGGAGGTCGGAGAAGGCTCAGAGAGAGACTGGATGGTGACAATCAACTCTCCTTCGAACACGGGAATCTCGATACCACCCATGTCGCCGGTAACACCAAGCGCTGGGTCCCATACAGGGTCACCGCTGGATCGCTTTGACCGAGGATTTGGTTGGAGAAGAAGTTCACGAGCGGCGGCAACTTCCTGAGCGGCATTACTGTTGCTGGAACTCTCCGTTCGCCCTCGAATGACTTCGGCCCGGTCAACAAGCGCGATCGACGGCAAGGGCTCCGGCATCATCAAAGCGACTAGTGGGTGGATTTGCTGTTGCACCATTGGAGTGGGGGCCCAGAAGTACGGTTCGAACATGCCGCGCCTCCTCGGTTCCGTAGCGAAGGAAAGTGACAAAAACTGGTCGACCCTGCACGGGATAAAATGAAATAACGATAAGCAGAACATCATCGATCGATGCCACCCCGCAGGTGGCGATCAGGAACCGAGGAAAACAACCGTACCTCATAAATTTCGACGCTATTCCACTTCCATTGTTGCCGTTATTCTGACATAACGTCTGCCACAAAGAAACCATCCTGTTGACGCTCTCGCCCTCCTCCATCCCCCTTCCATTTTCCAGTCTTCCCCAGTCCGTCTTCCTCGGGCACAGGGAGAATGACGCCTTCAACCCTTCCCATACTTCCCTCGCCTCAAATAAAGGTTTCACGGTCCAACTCTTCCCGGCCTCGCTCTCCTTCACCTGGTCAAAGCACTCACGAAGTTTCTCCTTTGCGACACCTCCCCACGGCGTTTGTTTGGGTTCTCCAGCCGTCGCAGGCCCGCCTTCCGGTCCAGGGTAAACCCAACTCTCGGCAATAGTTAACACCATCGGTTCGAGCCGCTTCCAGGCTTTGTCCAGCCTCGCTACCGGTCGAGAGAATAACGCGGCGCAGATCGCCATCCAGGAGCATTCGTCTCCAAGTTGACGACTCAATTCTCCGATTCGTATCCAAGCCGTAATGATGTCCGCACGAGAATGGCCCTTTGTACTTGATCTGTCATCCCCAACACCAAGGGTACTGGCGCCTCGATTCGGACCAGGGGGGATGATCGGTGTGTCCTGACCGAAAATCTGTAATAGGACGGTCTTGGTTAACCAGTGTGGGTGTGCTTCCGTCCCGAAGAACGGCTGGAACTCTTCTCCTAGTTCTGCATCCTCTCCGTCCAAGCTAACGAAAGAACTCGGTGATACATTCTCCGGCGTCCTCTCCCACAGACTACGGTTGAAAACGTTCAGGCTTGTCGCGATAAGGTGTGGATCCATTCGTGTAAGGACTTCCTTCGTGAAACCTTCCCTGTCAAGAGCAGCCCATACCATCGCCCTGGATTGATTCTGCTGAATTCCATTGTTGGTCGTAGGAGAAGAAACTATCTTGGGTGAATCTAACGCTTCAAGCATGGAAGTGACAAGATCCGATTGACCCGGTCGCGGTGAAAAGGTTCCGAAGTTAGGTGACATGAACTCCCCTCCTAACGTTGGAGTAAGTGCAAACAGTGCCTGGGTCGAAGAACTGGAAGGTATCCCGCCAATTTGCGACGCAGACAACATCTGACGTTCTCTCCAGCTCGGAAACCGAGGGATCGTTTCCTCCCTCCACCTCTCCCACGCTTCCACGTCCGCGGGGCACTCATGGAACCTCAGGTACTCATCCGCCAACATCATCAACTTCTCTTCCTGCTCCTTCTTTCGATCGACGGGAGCGCCAGAGACGAGATAATCACTACACCGCAGGAACTCGGTTTCGAAATTCCCTTGGCCGACGATGGGCGGGAGGCCGAGAAGGATCGCCGAAGCAAAATAGCGCCATTTGATGTCTTGGGTTGATGAGAGTGGGTCATCATCATCCGGCGATACGAAGGTCGTGCCAAAGACGGCTTCGTGGACAAGTGCGGGAAGGGTGCCTCGAAGGATCTCTTTCTCGCCAGACTCTCCTTGAACCAGTTCTGGGTGTGTCCTCCGACCCCAATACGCTCGCCTCCGTCGCTCATCTCGGTTGCCTCTGAGGGATGAGGGTTCCGGAGTTTCGTCTACACCGTCGGCATCGAGTCCACCCTCTTCGAAAGCCGCCACCAGCTCCGTTGGGAACAGCTCCTTCACAGCACCAGCCCTATCATTTGGGGGCTTATAGAAGTATAGTTTCGTCCCCTTCAATACCAACTTAAATGGTTTCCATCCCTTGGAAAGGACGCCAGAATGATTACCGTATTGACCGATCGTAGAAGGATTGAAGGTCCCAAAACGATTGATGAAGCCGGATTGGTGGATGATCTGAGAGGTTCGCTTGTTCTCTCTGGATTCGATAACTTCGGTAGGTTCAATGATCCTTGGGGGGTCGAGAAGGGGAGCGGGGGCGTTGATAGTAGGTAGAGGAAGACTGTAGCTTTTGGTCGGGGGTGTGGGGTGTACGGAGGTGAGAGTAGGAGTGCTCGGTTTACTCGAGGAACCAATACTGAACGGAAATGCGCTTCGGGAAGCACTGGATGGTGTCGTGAGGTCCAGTTCATTGGGAGACGAAAGTGAACCTTTTCGTGAAGGACTTGGGGGAACAAGAGCAAGTTTAGGAGGGACAAATTTGGAGGCGAGACGCGGTGTGAAGGAATGCGAACGGGAATGCGTGTGTGATGGGGTCTGTTGCAATGGTGATAAATTGTGGGGTGCAGAACCAGAAGCAGACAGGATGCTGCGGTTGGGCGGCGAAGAAGAGAGGTTCTGGGTCACCAAGGGGAAGTCGACCTTCCGCTGCTTGTTGTTAGGCGGTGGTGTGGTTGGGGTGATGGCACTATTGAGACTGTCGCTACGGTTCGACCTATACTTGGAAATTTTGTCGTGAAGTTCAGCGTCCAATAGTGTGAGCGATGGGGATTTCGATCTTTCTGGACCTGAGATGTTGGATAGATCATCTGCTGATTTTGACCATGCTCTCCGTGATATTGATCGAAGATCTCCAGTGCCGCTCTTTGACGGAGTTAAGGATTTTGATGACGACGGTGTTGCGGGAAGAGAAGGTACTGGTTCCAATGTACCTGTCTTGGGTAGGGGGAGGTCGAACACGGATCTGGGGGGTACCGTCAGCACGGGACTCAACGCGGAACTGGGGAGCGAGCATCCCCAACGAGACGGCGACGCGGTTTGGGGTTCAAAAACACGAAAAGCGTATGGGCTCACCTGCTAGCAGCACCGATATAATTGTCAGAACCTAGCGTAGGGAGGATGGGTCTGGGGTCGGTGGGATGGGATATCTTGGCTTTTCGGGTAACAGAGCTTGTGCTTGATCTGGGCTCGGAGGTGCCAGACATGCTCCTTCCTGAACTTGGGGACTTGAACCATTTCGAAGGCTTCGATAACAAGCCAGTGAACCCAGAAGGGGAAGAAGAACGGGGAAAGTTGAAGAGACCCGAGGCGGGGCTGTTGGGAGAATGTTCTGGCAGGTTCAGGGAGCTTTGGGAATACTGGGAGCGTTTGGACGGCATGATGTTTGGTGGTGGGGAGAAGGGGGAGGTCGTCGTCGGTGGAATGAATGATGATCTGTTGGCAGCAAGGTATGCTGGGGTGTCAGGGCCGGCAGCCGTTGCCGTCAGCCGGAGATACAGATTGAAGGTCGGCCGTGATGGGTGAACGTGTCCCTGCAGAAATAAAAATATTCGCCTGCGTCGTCGGGCTGGGAGGTGGTTTGGTTCAAGGATCGAGGGTAGGGTCCGATTGTCCGCGTAAAGACACGTACGATTTCTCGCCGGGCCCCGTCTTTTTCTGCCAGCTGCGTTATTTTCGCTGGCGCTGACCGTTGATGGATTCCCCGTCTCGACTGCTTAAGAGTGGGGCGGAGCGAGGGAGGTCAACCCGTGGTGGCAACAGCTCAAGAGACAGATAATAACTTCCCCACAGACGGACGCGTCAAACCGTCCTTTGCGACCGGGGCGGCCGTGTTTGCGGCCGAGACCCTATTCCGGACGAAAGTTTAACACCTTTGGAAAACCCCCGTGCGACTCCCCGAGCCAATCCCCTGCTGACCTGCCGGGAGACCGTCTGGACCCCGCCGGCGTCTATTACGCTTTTGCCACGGCTGCTCATCATCCTCCCCCGCGAATTACATACTAACACTCATAACCTCATGGGCGACACAGAATCGATCGCCCGCGCGGCAAAGCTCGCATTTGAAGCTTCGCAGCTTCTCTCCGCTTCCGAACGCACAAATGCTTTGCGTGCCATCACAAGGGAACTGCAAGCGAACAAGGCGCAAATATTAGAAGCGAACAGAAAAGATATGGAGGTGGCCCTTCATAAATCGACCCTGATTGAGTCCGCGACTGAATGCTCTATATGCAGGAAGCGCAGAAGGAGGTTGCGGCGGGGAGATTATCCGCTTCCCTCGTCAGTCGACTTGATCTCGCCAAAGGCGACAAATGGGATGCAATGCTTCAAGGTGTCTCCGACGTTTCTGATCTTGAGGACCCAACTGGAAAGATTACTTACGCCAAGGAACTGGATGATGATCTCGAGTTGTACCGAATGACTTGCCCAATCGGGGTCCTCCTCGTAATTTTCGAAGCCCGTCCAGAGGTCGTGGTCAACATCGCCGCTCTCGCGGTAAAATCAGGTACACTTTGTGTTGTTTCTGTTTGCGGTGAGCAATCCGTGACCAAGGTCGTTAGGGAACGCGGCGATCCTCAAGGGCGGTAAAGAATCCAGGAACACCGCAACCCTCCTATCTGCGGTGATTCAGCGGGCACTAGCGACCACTTCCCTTCCAGAGACATACATCCAAGCCGTGCACACAAGGGAAGATGTCTCTTCCCTCCTCTCCTTGGACCAATACATCGATCTGGTGATCCCAAGGGGAAGCAATGCCCTCGTACGAAACATCCAGAACAGTACCCGTATCCCAGTCATGGGTCACGCGGATGGTCTCTGCAACATTTTCATCGACGAGTCTGCAAAATTGGAAAAGGCCGTTCGCGTGGTTCTAGATTCTAAAGTACGTCATCGCACCGCCCATATCTTCCCGCCTGTCCCGCCTGTGCCACTTTCGGTGCTGAGGGATTTTTATCCATCCAATCTAATCCAACCCGGTGACAGACCGACTATCCGGCGGCATGCAATGCAGTCGAGACTCTGCTTCTCCACGAGTCAGTACTTTCAACTCTCTGGCCATCAGTAGCCACTTCACTCCTCACCGCCAACGTCCAACTCCTCTGCGATGCCCCATCCCTCTCTGCCCTTCACCAAAACCCTCCTCCAAACTTCGAGACCCACGTCCGAAGCTCAAAAGACGAAGACTACTCGACCGAACATCTCGCTCTCACTCTATCCGTCTTGACCGTCCCTTCCCTCTCAAACGCAATCAAGCACATCAATTCCCATTCTTCTCACCACACCGACTCGATCATCACAGAGTCCGAACGGAACGCTTCTACGTTTATCCGAGGAGTGGACTCCGCCGGGGCCTTTTGGAATGCCAGCACGCGATTCGCAGATGGGTTTAGATACGGCTTCGGTACGGAAGTTGGAATCAGTACGGGAAGGATCCACGCCAGAGGACCGGTAGGACTGGAGGGTTTGGTGAGCTACAAGTACGTGTTGAGGAGTAAGAGCGACACCGGTCATATCGTTGGCGACTTTGGGACTGGGGAAGGGAAGAAAAAATTCAAGCACACCGGGATCAAAGCAGACAGTCTCCCATTCTAGGATTCTTGTGGGTATACAGTGATGATAAGTGATAGAGAATGTACATCCGGCGTTGGACATATTCCACACGTGTCGACGAAGACTAAAGAGAGATAAGAGGAAATAGTGTCGAAAGCAGAGGTCTCAGTGGAGGCATCTGTTCACGACAGTGGAGATAATATAACCTGCGCCCAAGGGAAAAAAAGGAATCACCCAACCACACCAGAAAGCCGCGCTCAGAACGGCTTCGCTCCCCCAACAGCTTCCAAAAACTTCTCCGTGCTGCTCTTGAGGTTATCCACCCTAGTCCTCAGTGCCGTCGCCTTGTCATCAATACTCCACAGCGGGTACTCCTTCAACTCGGTCTGATACCTCTCCCTCTCGGCTTCCATGACCACCGTGACGAAGTTCACGTCATGCCTGACCTTCGAGATGACGACCCTCGTCATCTCCAAGACCTGATCTCTGACGGCTTCCGGTAGATTCACGTAATCCAACCACAGGATCGCCAACCACAGCTTCATCAAACCCTGATTCGCCTTTGCACTATTCATCCCCTCGCCCTCGGTCGGGTTCTCCGCTTTGGATTTCAGCCACGGAAGAATCTCGACGTTCTTCTTGCAAGCGTTGAAGGGTTTGGACTCTTCGGGAAGAACGGTGAACCATTCCATCAACTTCCACTTGTCCTCGGCGATGTGCGACCTCCACTTGTTCGAATTCAGCATCGAGAACAGAGTCGAGCTCGTCGCCTTCTTGACATCGTACGTGTGCTCGATACCATCCACCGCTGTGGCCCAGTTCTTGCAGAACTCGGTCTTCTGGTCATCGGGGATCACGTCCTCCGCCAACGAATCGTCGAACCACCTGTCCTGGATGATGGGCATCAAGAAAAGAACGGCCTTGCGAGTTTGGAATGGACGGTCGCTTTCGAAAGCTTTCCGAATACCAGCGACGAATAACTTGTTTGTTACATCGAACTTCTTGAGACCCTCGAGCGTAACTTCCCCACTGGCATAAGCCAGAGCCCTCAAAGTATCCTGAATCGGTTCGCTAGCAATCTCGTCCTCCCCCTTAGCCTGAATAGAAAAATGGTGTTCCAGGAACTTGATGAGGTCGTTCGGATCCTGGACCCAGGGAAGGAATCGATCCCACTTGTATGCGCCGTGAACCGCGAACCGTGCAGCTTTCCAGACGTCTTCCTTGTCGAAAGGAGAAGCGAGGATAATCCGGAAGAGACTGTAGCTGTTCTGACAGACGGTATTGTCATCGACGGGGGAGATCAACTTCATGGCGTCGCACGAACGATCGAATTCCTGGACGACGTGGTTCTTGAACGTAGACTCAAGTTTGCTATAGATTTTCCCGAAAAGAGCCTCGTTTTCAGAGCTAGGAAAGGTGGTCAGAAACGAGGACACCCCAGGGAGTCAAGGTGGCTTACCTCTTGTCTGTGGTAGCCAGATCGTCTACGTGGAGGGGGAGACCAATAACCAACGAGATGATGAATAAACAATCCGCAATAACCGCAGGGTGCATATCGTCCGTCGACAAAGCAAGGTTGACAAATGCCTCAACATCGTCGGGGAGCTTCGGAGAATAGCAAAGATGATCCCAGGCCCGATAGAGAAGGATGTGGGACAGCCAACGCTGATGAGGTTCCGTAAATTTGTACCCGCTCCAGTTGATCGGTTGGGTACCGCCCAAAAGTCGATCGACCAAG
>Ga0307517_10005273_pt1 | contig 19544 bp, 17 predicted proteins | sample 23_EM_MG_FD_194515 | JGI IMG/M metagenome (GOLD analysis project Ga0307517, IMG submission 194515) | Populus trichocarpa ectomycorrhiza microbial communities from riparian zone in the Pacific Northwest, United States - 23_EM | ecosystem: Host-associated > Plants > Roots > Unclassified | place... | reverse complement strand
TGGCCCCGGGCAACAGGACCGGGGAGATCGACCCGGCCGAGCACCGGTTGGTGGACTACTACCTGCTCAGCGCGTCCCGGGCGGCGGAAGTCCTGGAGCCGTCCCGGGACCACCTGTCCCGCCGCTACCAGTACGAGCCCGCCGCCGGCGAGGTCTTCGACGGCCGGGACCAGGCGCTGGAGTGGCTCGACGCCGAGCGGTCGAACTTCCGGGCCGTCATTGCCCGCGCCGAACATCCGTGCCCGGACACGACGTGGCAGCTGGTGGACGCGTTGTGGGCGTTCTGGCTGCTGCGGCGGTACAGCGCTGACGCCCGAGCCGCCCACCGGATCGGCCTGGCGGCCGCGCGCGCCTGCAAAGCCGCCGACGGCATCGGGCGGATGCTCACCTCCTTCGCTCTCGTGCAGCGCCACCACGACCCCGATCTGTCACTGGAACTGCTCGAGGAAGCCGAAGCCCACTTCCACGATCTCGGCCAGCCGCTGCGCGCCGCCCGCGTCCTCAATTACCGCGGCTTGACCCTGTGGGCGGCGGGCCGGCTCGACGAGGCAGACCAGGCGTTCGTTCGCGCCATCGCGGCCTGCCACGCCCACGGTGACCCGCGCACCGCCGCGCTCGCGCACCACAACCGGGCCGGTCTGGCCTACGACGCCGGCCGGTACGAGCGGGCCTGCGCGTACGCCAGCACCGCCCACGCCGCGCTCGCCGTACTCGGTGATGGTTTCAATGCCGCGCTCGCGGTGGGCCTGTGGGGCCGGGCCGAGTTGTGCAGCGGTCGCCCGGCCGACGCCGAGCAGCACCTGGCCGCCGCTGTGGATGGTCTGCGCGAGGCGGGCGACGTGCCGCGTCTGGCCCGGGCGGTGGTCGATCTGGGGGATCTGTACGGCGAGCACCATCACGGCGACCAGAGCAAGGCGCTGCCGCACTACCGCGCGGCGCTCGCTCTCCACGAACGGGAGCAGGCCGTCGAAGCCGCTGCCGGTGTCCGCGCTCGCATCGAGCGCCTCGCCCCCGGCGACAACGAGTGAGGAGTGTGACGGCGGTTGAACTGACCGGCTGGGCCGGCACTTCGCGCCCCGAAGACGCCGATGCAGCCAGCTCCTACACCGGTGTCCATGTCCGTCTGCGGATGGGCACCTCGGCGCTAGGCGTCAGACGGTGTGACGGCGGCGGGGCCAGTCCGGCGTTGATCTGCCACTCCCTGCTCTTCACCGAGCCACAGCCGGCTGTTGCCTGGACCGGCGTGCCTGGGGTGATGAAGGCACCCGGTAACTCGGCCGAGTGCGGGCACCGCTGGGGACCACGGCATTGGATCGTCTCCCACGACCGCGACCGGATCCGCACGGACGCGGACGCCCTGCCCCGGCAGCTCGCGCCACCTGCCTGAGCCGGTTCGAACTCCTCTCCGGCCGGCCCCTGCGATGTGCAGGACGCCACCACCCCCAGGCGTCCGGGGTCAGCCGGAGAGGGCACCACCGGCAGCGGCCCAGCCGCCGAATCAGCGATCGCGGCACGGTGCCGATCGCTCCGGACCTGATGACCCCTTGTCCCAACGGCCAGCAAGAACAGGAAGTACATCTCCGTGCAAGTACCTACGGCCCGCACCGCTCCCGGGCCGTCTCCAGCACCAACCCGCCCCGCGGTCCCTGACGGCGCGATGACCTTCGTGCTCCAGTCCGGGGCACCGGAGTACCCGCGCGTGCGCCGGGACGGCCGATGGGGGCTGCCGGTCTACACGGGGCAGCGACTGCCGCCTGCTCTGGCTGCGTTTGCGGCCCCACGGCACTCCTGGGAGTTCATGGTCCAGGACATCATCAACGAGCGTCAGCCAGTGCCCGGACCGGTCCGGCCCCGCCCGGACCTGCGCGCCTACCAGCGGCCCCGTGTGGAAGAGATGCGGGCGGCCCACGCCTCCGGAGCCCCCGGTTACCTGCTGGCGTATCCGACCGGTTCGGGCAAGACCTCGATGGCCGTGAACACGGTGCTCGACCTGCCCGTGAGCACCGTCCTGGTGGTGACCAAGCTCAGTGTGGTCCCGGCCTTCCGGGCGACGATCGACTACTTCGGCGCGGGCGAGCAGCGGTGGGTCGTGATCAACCCCGAGCAGCTGTGGCGGCTGTTCGAACACCCCTGGCTTCCCCTGGGGAGTCTGCCGGCGGATGAAGCGGCGCAGATCGCTGCGGCATCGGGCCACTCCCGCGTGGCGTTCGGCGCGGTGGTGACCGATGAGTCGCACATCCTGGCCGATCCGGCGTCCAACCGGTCGCGCCTGCACTACCGGCTCATGCACCCCGAGCAGGGGCCACGGCCGTGGTGGTTGCGGATGTCCGCCACCCCGTTCTCCACTCCCTCGGAGACCGCGTACGCAAGTGATCTGATCGCGCACGTCGCCGGGGTTGAGGAGCCCGAGGATCTGGCGAAGAGCGAGTACCTGGACTGGCTGCGCGACCTTGGCTTCGCACTGAATATGGATGCCACCGGGCGGTGGTTCCACCAGGTCAATGAGCACGACGTCGGCCTGGTGGAGCAGCTCCTCTACACCAGTGGCGTCGGCGCGACAGCTACCCCCGAGCAGTTGGGTCTGCCCTCTCAGACCAGGGAGCTGCGGCCGGTGGACCTCTCGCCGGCTGAGGGCCTTCAGTACGAACAGGCGTGGGCGGAGTTCCGGCAGGCCAACGGGTTGGAGACGGTGGCGGCCAGCGACGAGGAGAGCTCCGGCGGACGCAGTAGCGCCTTGCGCCGGGTCCAGCGGGCGTCGTACTTGAAGGCCCCGTACGTGGCGAGGATCGTGGCGGATCTGGTGGGCAGGGGCTATCAAGTCGCTGTCCCCACCTGGTACCTCGACAGCGTCCACGCCCTGGCGGTGCACATCGCCCGGGAGCTGAAGGCGCTCGGCCTGCCGGACAAGGTGGGGGAGATCACCGGTGAAGCCCCGGGTCTGCGGGAGCGCATACGGCGGGCCTTCCAGCTCGGCCGGTGCCTGGTCGTGGTGGTCAATGCCCTGGAAGGCATCAACCTGCACGCGGGGGAACGCGATGTCGACGGCCAGGGCCACGACGCCACGTCCGCTCCCCGGGCGTCCGTGATCGCGGACGTCCTCACCGGCGGCAGGCGCACACTGCAGGCGGAAGGCCGGACCCAGCGCGACGGGCAGCACTCCATCGCGGTGTACGTGTACGCCCGGGGGACCACCGAGGAAGCGTGGCTGGAGCGGTGCCTGCGCGCCGCCGCCAGCACCCAGGCCCTGGCCCAGTCCGCGGCCGACGCTGAGGCGCTGAGCGAACTGGCCGACCAGCTCGACCCGTTCGCCGGATCCACCGCGGAGGCATCGTGAACAGCGACGACGCGAGTTTCAGCCTGGCCACCAGGCCGTGGATCGAGGTGACCGACCTGTCCGGCCAACCGCGCACGCTGTCCGCGGCCGCCGTGCTGGAACAGGCCGACCAGGTCCACCTGGCGGCGGCGGATCCCCTGTTGTGGGCGGCCACCGTGCGGCTGCTGACCGCCCTGGCCTACACAGCCGGGTGCGGCCCGGCCGACTCCCGCGCCTACCAGCGGCACATCACCGACAGCATCAATGTGACCCCGGCCGCAGGGTGGGTGCGCGAGCACGCCGCCGACCTGGACATATTCGCCACCGACCATCCCCTGTTCCAGGACGCCGAGCTGCATGCGCTGGCCGGGGTGCCCGGGGCGGCGCTGCCGGTGCTGTACCTGGACATGACCGCGGCGATCGGGCGGCCGCTGCTGTCCGACCACCGCCATCTGCACGCCTCGGTGCCGGTGACGGCCCGCCGGGCGGCCGAGCTGCTGCTGATCCAGCAGACCTGGGCGGTGGGCGGGCGGATCTCGGCGAAGGACGCGGTCTACGGGCCGGGCTGTAACTTCGGCCGTCCCTCCGCGATCAACGGCGGTCTGGTGTGGCTCCCGGCCGGCACGGTCGCCGAATCGCTGGCCTGGCGGCTCACCCCGGTGGCCGACGGGCCCGGTGCCGGGCGCTGGACCTACACCCCGCGCGTGCATGGCACCGCGGACTTCCTGCCCGACAGCGAGACCGACGCGCTGACCTGGATGCCCCGACGGATGCTGCTGCTGCCCGAGGACGAAACCGGCACGGTCGCCCGGGTCCTTTTCGCCCAGGGCTGGCGCATGACCAAACAGCCCGACCTACCCGCCTCCACCCGGCACGGAAGCCGGGAGCTGGTCGACAGCGAGAGCGCGAAGATGCTGTCCGCCGAAGCGGTCACCAGCGAAAGCGACCTCGCGCCGCTGCTGGAACGCTGGTGGGCCGCGCCCGAAGGCAGCTGGGCCCATGCCGCCCGGCAGGTGATCGAGGCGACCGGCCGCGCCCCGGACCTGGTGACGGTCGGGCTGGCCACCAACAAGAAGAAGATCCTCCACCAGCGGCGGATCTCCATCCCCGCCGCACTGCTGGCCGACCCGCGCAGCGCCGCCGCAGCCACCGCCGTCACCGCATTCCGGCGGCGGGCCGCGCGCGCCGCCCCCAGCCGCAGGCGCGTGGCCGCGACCGGCACCACGCTGCCGCCCGGCTTCGGATCCGACCTACTCGCCCAGGAGACGTTCTTGACCGCGTCCGACCCACAACGCGAACAGCAGCTGTATGGCCTGGCCCGGCCCGCCCCCGGAGGCAATCAGGCGCTGCACGGCGAGCGGACCGCGGCGTTCACCGCCGCTGTTCTCACCGAGACCGACGACGAGCTGTTCACCACCGCCGAGACCCTCTACGTCCCCCCTACCGGCGATATCGACGGCGGCGGGGCGGAGGGCGCTGCCGACCCCGGTCACGTTCTGGCGGTGAACCTGGGGCGGTGGTCGGCCAGTTCGCGGATGCGCGGTGTCATGCCCGACCTGGCCCGTTGGGCAGTCCAGCCCGACCTGGGCAACAGCGCATACCCGCTGGTCACCCAGGGCCTGCCCGCCGAGCAGCACCACGCCGCGATGCTCACCGCCGCCTTGTTCGCCGTGCACTACCGCACCAACCGCAGCGGCCGCCGCTACGGCGGCGCCGACCTGCCCAGGCTCATGCGCGCCTTCGGCTCCAGTGGACGGTTCGGGCCGGGCCACCCGGGCACCCGCATCGCCCTGGACCTCATAGTGCGCACCCAGGACCCGCAGGCACTGCGCGTCCAGCTGCTGCGGCAGATCCGCTTCGCCGCCACGCAGAACATGGCGCCCCACTGGGGACGGCTGTTCACCGACCTTGCGGACTGGACTCCAGAGGTCCGCCAGCGCTGGGCCGAGCTGTTCTACACCACCGCCCCGGTCCCGCCCCGCCCCGGCACCGGCAACCTCCCGACCACCCACCAGGACAAGGACCCGATCTCCGCATGACCACCGTCACCGACCTCGCCCCCGCCAGCGCCGCCCCGCACCGCACGATCGACACCACCGGCGCCCCGGGCCCCGTCGTCGTCGTCCACAGCCTGACCACCCTGACCGGGGTATGCCTCAACCGCGACATGATGGGCCTGCCCAAAAGTGTGGCCATCGGAGGATCGGAGCGGATGCGGGTCTCCTCCCAGGCCCTGATCCGCGCCGCCCGCACCTGGATACGCACCCACGGCACCCCCGGCAGCGATGCCGCCAGCAGCCGACTGCTCCCCCAGCAGACCGCGCAACGCCTGGAACTACGCGGGATCGACCCCGCCGACGCCCTGCCCGCCGCAGCCCTCGTCGTCACCGCCGCCGGACTGAGCATCGACCCGGCCGAGCCGGACAAGACCCGGGTCATGGCCTACGTGCCGACCACCGCCCCCGAGGTGCTGGCCGACATCGTCCTGCACTACTGGGACAACATCAAAGAGCAGCGGCAGGCGATGGAAGATCTCATCACCACCGCCGTCGCCGCGGCCAGCGGCGGCAAGGGCCGGGGCAGGAGGAGCAAGACAGCCAAGGACGAAGAGAGTTCCGCCGCCCCAGCGGCCAGGCCCGCCGACTCCCTTCCCGCCGCGATGGTCACCGCCGCCCGCGACGCCTACGCTCCCGGCCTCACCCTGGAGATCGCCCTATTCGGCCGGATGCTCGCCGAACTCCCAGACGGCCGGGTAACCTCCGCGGTCAGCGTCGCCCACGGCATGTCGGTCGACCCGATGGACCTGCTCACCGACGAATACACCGCCGGTGACGACTGGCAGGACGGCGGCACCTTCGGCGCCGGCATGATCGGCGAACAGTACCTGTGCTCAGGCACCCTGTACCGCTGCGCCCACCTGGACCGCAACGCCCTGCGGCGCAACCTCGCCGCCTCCGGCGCCGACCCCGCCACCGTCGAAGTCTCCGCCCAGCGCGCCGAACAGCTCTTCACCACCGCCATCACCTACGCCCTGCCCAACGCCCGCAGCTCGCGCACCGGCTCCGCCGCCTGGCCCACCCTGGCCATCGCCGCCACCACCGACGCCCCACTGACCGCCGCCGCCGCGTTCGAAACCCCCATAGCCCCGCCCGCCGGCGAACAGGCCGCCGCCCGCCTCGCCGCCTACCTGGGCGCCGCCGGCCTGCGCGGCGGAACCGCCCGCTGGCTCTCCCCCACCGGCGCCCCCGCCCCCCAACTCCCCGACACCCTCACCCTGGAGACGTACTGACGTGCCCACCGTGCTGCTGCGCCTGTCCGCCCCCCTCCAGGCCTACGGAACCACCTCCCAATGGGAGGAACGCGCCACCGCTGTCCGCCCGACCAAATCCGCGGCCGTCGGCCTCATCGCCAACGCCCTCGGCTACGAATTCGACGACGACCTCACCGACCTCCGCCATCTGGAATTCGCCGTGCGCGCCGACCGGCCCGGACACCTGATGACCGACCAGCAGAGCGCCGGCGGCGGGCACTTCCCCGCCACCGCGTTCACCCCCGCCGAGCCCGGCACCGCCGTCCCCGGCAAGTGGTACGGCGCCGCCCGCAGCCCAATAGCCGACGCCGAGGGCACCCTGCGCGCCTCCTGGAAGCCAGGCGACCGCACCACCGTGCTGATCAACAAGCAGTACGTAGCCGACGCCGCCTTCCTCGCCGGACTCAGCACCCCCCACCAGGACCTCGCCGACCAGATAACCGCAGCGCTGGAGCGCCCCTACCGACCCCTGTACCTCGGCCGTCGCTCCTGCCCGCCCGGCCAGCCGATCGCTCACGGCATCACCCCCCACGGCCCCACATCCTGGCCCGACCTAGTTCCCCTGCTACCCGAAGCAACCACGACCCGGCCCCGGGCCTGGGTCGAGACGGCCCCCGGCGAAGGCACCATGGCCAGCCCCGAACAGGTCCCCACCACGTTCGCGGCGCGCGACCACGCCCTGCTTCACCTGCGCGCGTTCGACACCCACCCACCCGCCGCAACTTCGGAGAACACCCCGTGACCGCCCCGGCCCCCACACTCACCTCGACCGACCAGACCGGCTACGCCGGGTGGCGCTCCGCGCTTGTCCTGTCCGCCGCCGAACAGCAGACCTGCCGCGACGTGCACCAACTCCACCAACTGGTCCTCACCGGCTTCCGCGAACCCCACCTCACCACCGCCGTCCCCGCCGCCCCCACACCGCACGTCCTGTACGCGGCAGCCCGACGGCCCGCTGAACGTGACGCCAACAGAAAGCTCGTCGCCGGGCTTCCCGAGAAAATCGTCGTACAGTCCCCCGTCCGCCCGAACTGGCAGCCGCTTCTGGACTCCCAGCGCCTGGCCCATGCCAACACATTCGAGATCGAACAGACCTACCGCGTCAGCGATGACGTGGAGGTACGCGTGATCGCCAACCCCACCTACCGGGACAACCAAACCGGCCGGCGGATCGGAATCACCTCCGCAGCCGAGTGCGGCGCCTGGCTCCTCCGCCATCTCGCCCGGCACGGCCTTGACGTCGCCCCAGACCGTGTCGTCGTCGGCCCCGGCGAGCGACTGACCGGCACGGACGGCAAAGGCCACAACATCACCGTGATCGGCCGAGAACTTCGTGCCCAAGGCACGGTTCACGACCCTCAAGCCTTCCATCAAGCCATAACATCCGGACTCGGGCGGGCCAAACCATACGGCTGCGGACTGCTCCTGACCCGGCCAAGAAACCATAGCGGCGACCGGTAAAGTCATGCCGAGCAGGTACTCGTCCCCGCTGGTCAGTCAGTCCCCTCCCCACGCCCGTGGGGCTGCACCGGTGGACCAGTACGCCCGCGTCGGGATCGCCTTCCCCTCCCCACGCGCGTGGGGCTGCACCGAAGATACGACGTCCTGGGATGAGTCCGCCGTCCCCCTCCCCACGCGCGTGGGGCTGCACCCGCGCCGCCCTGGTCGCCGCCGAACGCCATGCCCCTCTCCCCACGCACGTGGGGCTGCACCGAGCATCCGCAAGTCCTCGACTAAGCGGTGGTGCCCCTCCCCATGCGCATGGGGCTGCACCGTTTGTCCAGATCTACTAAGGGCTACCGCCCGGCACCTCCCCACGCGCGTGGGGCTGCACCCGGCTCCGTCACTTACGTGGGCATGCAAACCGCTTTTCCCCAAGAGCGTGGGGCTGCTCCGACCTCGACTGCGGTCCACCTCACCCATCACTTCCCTTCCTCACGTTTGTGGGGCTGCACCCCGGAACCACTGTCTTGCTTTGGCAGCTTGGGCGCCCTCCCCGCGTTCGTGGGGCTGCACCGAAGGACCGCCCCCGCATCTCATCAGCGGACGCCCCTCCCCACGTTCGTGGGGCTGCACCAACAAGCCTCGTCGTCCACACGGCGCATCTCCTTCCCTCCCTACGTTTGTGGGGCTGCACCGTCGTCCTCCAGTAGCGCTAGTACGTCGCAGAGCACTTCCCCACGTTCGTGGGGCTGCACCACAGGTACGCCCACTTCTCCCTGGTGCGTCGCCGCCCTTTCCCCACGCCCGTGGGGCTGTTAGCTCCCCACCTTCGTGGGGCTGGATCGACGTCAGGCGCAGAGCTGAAGACCATCTGCACATTTCCCCCGCGTTTGTGGGGGCTATACAGCGCCCTCTCCGGTTGCCAGGACGCGGGGCAGGCCAGTTGCTTCGAGAATCTTCGGGAGAAAGAGGGACACCGATGACAGCTGACCGCGGATCGGGCGGGAACAGCGTCGGCGGCCAGGCCCACGTCAACGGCCCGCTCATCCAGGCCGGCTCGGTGACCGGGGGGATCCACCATCACCAACCTGTCCCGCAGCATCCGCCGACACCGCGTGAGATTCCGCCACTGACCGGCGGGTGGGTCGACCGGAAGGACTCCCTACGGGCGCTGACGCGGGCGTGCGCGGACGACTCTCCCTTCACGGTCCGCTGCCTGGCGGTCAGCGGACCGGGCGGAGTCGGCAAGACAGCGCTCGCGGTGCGCTGGCTGCGCGAGGTGAGCGATCAGTTCCCCGACGGACAGCTGTACGCGGACCTGCGGGGGCACGGCCAGCAGCCGCTGCAGCCAGCCGCCCTGCTGAGCCGGTTCCTGCGGGCCTTCGGAGTCGGCCTCGCCTCGCCGGCTCCAGCGGGCGATCCGGACGAGCTGGCCGCTTGGTGGCGGTCGGTGACCGCCACCAAGAAGATCGCCGTCTTCGCCGACAATGCCTGCGACGCGCAGCAGGTCCGTCCGCTGCTCCCGGGTGGCGAAGGCAGCCTGCTGCTGGTCACCAGCCGATCGCCGCTCACTGGCCTGGCCACCGACGGCGCATTCCTGCACCGTCTCTCCCCGCTTGCCGAGGACGCCGCCGTCCTCCTGCTGACCCGCTGCGGCGGCCGCGAAGACACCGGTGCCGACGGTACGGCCGCCGCGCGGGTCGCGGTGCGCTGCTCGGGTCTGCCGCTGGCCCTGCGCACTGCGGCAGCGACCTTGGCGACCCATCCCGAACTCACCTTCGCCCAGCTCGCTGACGCGCTGGCCAACACCGCGACCACCCGCACCACTGCCCACTTCCTCGATCCCGAGGACATTGCCGTGGCGGCTGCTGCCCACCAGGGATACGTGTCCCTGCCGCCGGATGCCGCCGACGCCTACCGGCGGCTCGGCGCGCTGCCCGCCGACCTGCTCGACCGCGATGACGTGGCCGCCGTCTGCTCGGTCGGCCTTGACGAGGGCGAGCGGCTGCTGCTCCTGCTGGCGGACGCCAACCTCGTCCAGGACCTGAGCCTGGGCGCCGGACCTGGCCGCTACCGGTTCTTCGACCAGGTCAAGGATCACGCCGCGCAATTCGCCGCCGGCGACGGTGAGGAGTTCCGCTCCGAGGTGGTGCGCCGCTGGATCGGGCAGTGCCTGTCCAACGCCACCGCCGCCGAGGCGCTCCTGACACCGAGCCACCGAAGCCTGCCGCGCAGCTACGACGCAACCCTTCCGGCACCGTTCACTGAGCCCGGCCAGGCCCTGGGCTGGCTCGAAACCCGCCTGCACGACCTCATGGCTGCCGTCCGCGCCGCGTTCGCCGCCGGGTGGTTCGACCTCACCTGGCAGCTCGTGGATGCCATGTGGCCGGCCTGGCACCGGCTGCGGCCGTACGAGATACAGGTCGAGGCCCACCAGGACTACGGGCTTCCGGCCGCACGCGAGGTGGGAAACCGGCTCGCGGTACGGCGGATGCTCACCTCCCTGGGAGGGGCGCTGCGCAACACCGGCCGCCCCGAAGAGGCCCTGCCCTTCTACCAAGAGGCGCTGGCCAGCGCCCTGAACGACGGAGACCTGCGCGATCAGTCGCAGGCCCAGAACGGGATCGGCACCGTCCACTACCAAGCCGGTCGTTTCGCGCAGGCCATCCCCGCCCTCCAGACGTCGCTGGTCCTCCGCGACGCGATCGGCTACGGACGCGGGGTGGGCATCACCTACGTGCTGCTCGGCGATATCACCAGCGCCAGCGGCGAACACCAGGCGGCGGTCGCCTACCTGTCCCGGGCGCGCGCTCTCCTGCTCGCCGCGGCGGACCCGCACGACGCGGCCCGCGCCTTGGCGTTCCTCGGCCGCGCCCACTCCCGCCGCGGTGACCACGACGAGGCAGTCCTTGCGCTGCGCCAGGCCGAGCGTGAGTTCGCCGCCATCGGCTCGGCGCACTGGTGCGGCCAGACCTGGGAATGGCTGGGCCTGACCGCCCAGGCCCGGGGACACGACGACGACGCCCGGGACTGCTTCCAGCGGTCGCTGGCGGTGTACGAGCCGATCAGCCCCACCGACACCGCCCGGCTACGGCGGCGCCTGCAGAGCTAGGACGCCGACCGGAGGCGGCCCCGAGTTCTCCCCCCATGTCGCGGCGGCTCTCACGAATCGACGTGCCTCCACCCTGACCGTCGCCAGCCGGAGCCACCGGCATCGCACGCAAAGAACGCAGTCATCGCAAAGGAACACGACTTGTGTCGCCACCAACCGAAGTCCCCTCCGGACAGCAGCTGTTCATGCCGCCGCAGGTGCAGCGCGAAGCCGAGAGGATGGCTAGCCTCACCGGGGTCGAGCCCATCGTCGCCTACGAGAGCAAAGCCACCATCCGCATCACCCACGAGAACGGGCCACTGCGGATCGAGTCGGTCTACCGGCGCGGCAGCCGTGGCTGGCAGCGCTCCGGTTCCTCGTTGTTCCAGGACGGTGAGCGCCGAGAGCCCTTGGAGAGCTGGGAGGAGTACTTCAAACTCCAGGAGGAAATCTCGACCACATCATGCCGTCCGGCGTCGCTTCCCACCCTGAATCCGCTGCGCCAGGAGGACTCTTCGCTCCCTGCGGAGATCCGGCAGAATCTTGCCCTCATGCGGCATCGCCTGGGCGGCCGCAGCGATGTCGACGTTCGTGTCGGTCTCGACGGCAAGGGCCGGTACGTGCTCGCCGTCAGCTCGGCCAAGGCGACCATGCACATGGCCTTCGACACGTACCGCGGTAACGGTAAGAAGCGAGTCTGCATCGCGGACACCGACCCGATCCGCCTCGTCACCACAGACGGCAGGGACCTCACAGAGGAGGTTCAGGGAAAACTACGGGAGGCACTCGCCCAGTTGCTCGCCGAGCCTCCCAGTGTTGACGCGGCTGGCGGCGGATCGGCGAACGCACAGGGAGCGCAGGCTGGCGGGCCGGCGTCCCGCAAAGGCACGGTCCTGCGGCTGTAGTGCCGTCCCTCTACCCAGCCTGCTTTGTGCCCGTTTGCGTTCCGCCCGCGGGCTGCCCGCGCCGGTCGCGCGTTCCCGCTTGACCGGTCGGCATGACGGGCCAAGCAACCTCCATTTCCCAGAAGAATTGGACACCACGATGGATGCGATTTCGGCGGCGCTGCTCACCTCGATGGCGGGCGGACTCGGCGGAGAAGCAGGGCGTCAGGCCTGGGCTTCCTTGTGCCTCATGGTCCGCCGCCCGTTCACCCGCCCTGAGGGCTCCGGACCCGTGCGGTCGATCAGTTCCGGGGAACGGGAGTTGGCCGATTTGGCGCACGCCCCACAAGATGTCGGCCTGGCGCAGGCCTTGAGCACCGTCCTGGCGGCGCGGGCTGGCCTCGATCCGGGATTCCGCGAGGCCTTGGACCATTGGGCGCAGCAGGCTGAGCGCATTCGCCTCGAGGTGGGCGAGGTGCACTCCGAGATCAGCGGCGGCCACTTCCACGGACCCGTCGTCCAAGTCGGTGCCGTCACGGGTGGCTTGACCTTCGCTGCTCCCTCTCCGCTCTCACCGCCTCCCGAACGTAGAGCCGAAGCATGCGACGACGGCGCTGACGGGAACTGACGGGGGATGGCGCACGCCGACCACTGCGGCGCGCATGAGCGCCCTTCTGCACACGGCGAAACCAGTCCCCGTATTAGTCTCCCCTCGTAGCGGTTTCGCGTGGCTGTCGGCGCACCGCCCGGCGGACGCCGCACCAGCACAACGCCGCCGCCGGGTCCCGGCACGTACGGGTTCTGGGTGGCCCTCGACCACTTCGCGCCGGGCGTGATGCAGGATTTCACTGCAGAGGACGTGGTCCTGTTCGCCCCGGCGGAGGCGTCCTGGGCCGTCGTCCGCACGGACCCGGCCAGCGGCACCACTGTCGTCGACCACGGTGGCACCCGGGATATCTGGGCGCAGGCCGAGGATGTCCACGCCCGGTGGGTGCGGGCCGGACGGCCCCAGCGGTACCGGATCGAGGTGGCTGCGGGCGGGACCCAGCACGTCACCTCCGGGACCGGCGCGCAGCGGTTGGAGTGGCAGTTGCCCACCCCACCGTCCGGCCGGCCGTCGGTGGGGACCTCGTGACTGGGGGAAGCGGTTCGCGGCCGCTCTGGCGCTTTCGGCTGTTCGCCACCGCCCGGGTGCTGTCCTCGCTGACATCGCAATCGTCGCGATCGCGCCGACATCTGTTGGCCTGGCGGTCGGCGGCGTCTTGCTCAACGCGCCGCGCAGTGATGGGTTCGGTGCGGCACTTGGAGGACCAACTGGAATCTTCCGTGCGCTACTGAAGTTTTCGGTGCGGTCCCACAGTCTGCGTGCCTTGGCAGATGCGCGAGGGATGGTTAGTCGCTCTCACAGGCTCGATTCGGCGCAGGCTTCGGGGAGAAGGTCGTAACCGATGCGGAATCGCTCGGACGACAGAAGGCATTCGGTGATCTCGACCACTGCCCCCGCTTGCCGACCGATTCGAAGGAATTGGACGAGCGGGACGCCCGTCGGGCTCTTCAGAGCGGCAGCCTCCGAGCGCTCCGGCATGCGAGCTCCGATTTCGACAGACCACGACAGGGCAGGGCCTGAGTTCTCGAGACGGCTCACGTCAGGCACTGTGTCCTGCGTGCCGAGGTCCGCAAGCCGTTCTGCGATGTGGTGCGGAACGTAGGTTGTGGCCAACTGAAGTGGCTGGTCTGTTTCCGGGACGCCCATCAGCGCCGTCCAAATGACTACCTCGCTGTCGTGTCCGACGCCGAGGTCCTCGACGAGGTCGGCGGGCACGTTTTCCCGGCGGGGTCCAGAAGCGTGTAGGGCCACCCAGGGGTTGGTGGTCTTGTGGAAGGTGTACCCGGTGTTGTCGCGGTCGACGGTGGGATCTGCCCACAGCACGGTTCGCTGCGGACGTGGGCGTACGAACGTGCCAGTGCCCTGACGGGAGACCACAAGACCGCGTTCCTTGAGGAATTGCAGCGCGCGCCGGACAGTTTCGCGGGCAGCGCCGAAGCGCTTCGCCAGTTCCGGCTCGGTGGGCAGCTGGCCGTCGGTGCCGAAGGCACCCCGCAGGATCTCCTTGCGCAGCGCCTCTGCCGCCGTCTCCACTTTCAGGGTCGGGGGGAGGGCTGAGGGATCCACGGCGGCTCCTTACTCGGGTTTGAGGCATCACGAGCATACGTCTAGTCGAATTTCTTGACGACTGTGCCGGAGGCGATGCAGACTGGATTCGTCTAGTCGACTAGACGAATCCAGGGGTCGCGTCTGCATGACCTCATGAGTCGAGAGGTCCAGAACATGAATCGCCCCAGGGCTGTGGGAACCGCCCTCAATGCCGGATCCGAGCAGCCCGCGCATACCGTGGCGGCGGTCTCCCGACCGTCGCCCTCGGGACAGCTTCCCGGCGCGTACGAGATGCACCGCCACCTGCCGCCGCTGCGGCCACCTCTTCGGAAGCGTCCGGGGAGCACCAACTTCGCCGCCCCACAGCGGGTCTGTGCGGACAACACATGGCCTGGCCGTGCTGTTGCCGAGGGATTCAGGGCGCCCCGGTGAGCGCCAAGGGCAGCGCCCGGGTGACCCGCAGTCGCGTCGGGGCCCTGCGTGCCGAAGCGTCCCGGGCAGCCACCCGCGTCGGCGCCCTCGAACCCGCACCCCGCACCGGCAGCCCCCAGGGCCACGGGGCCGTCACCAAGTAGAACTCCGGTGCCCGGAGCCGTCACGGCCGTGCACCGCGCGGCGCTTTGACGGGCCGGGCCGACCAGCCCCCCCATGCACAGAAGGGACATCCGGGAATGCCCGGGCTCAACCTGACCAGCTTCACTACGCCGACCGCGATGGTGATCGTGGCACTGCTGGGCATCACCGTGAGCGTGATCACGCGACGTGTCAATCGCCGGAGCAAGCCCGGTGCCGTGCACGTGGAGCGAGAGACGCAGGACCAGCGCGCCATGCGCGAGAGGGACAGTCGGCAACGGCGCGTCCTTCGGTCCCGCCGTATCGCCGACGTCGGCACGTACGTCATCGCCAGCGTCGCAACGTTTGCGGCCCTGCTCGGCATGTGGCCGATCGCGAGGAACAGCGTCGCCCTGGCCGGCGTTCCGTCCTCGTGGATCACTGCCGCGTCGTTGGTCGCTGTCGGCATGGTGGAGGGAACCATCATCATCTCCGGCATCCGGTCCCGCGCGAACATCATTGCCGGGGAACCATCGGGCGCCGACGGGATCGCCATGTGGGTTGCCGTCACCGCGTCCGCCGTCCTTTCCTCCCTTGAAGTCGCCTTCGGAGACCACAGAGACGTCTCTGCCGGGGAAGTCGCGGTCGCCGTGCTGGCCCGCATGGCGGCCCCGGTCATCGCCGGATTCCTGTGGGAGCGCGGTCTCGCCCCGGAACGCCGTGCGGCGGGCGAGAAGCCGAAGGTCCACTCCCTGCTGACCTTGCGCCGCCTCCTGGTCCGCCTGGGCCTGGCCGCGCCTCACGACACCGACCTCGGCTCCCTCGATCGCGGATACCGACTCTCCAAAGTCGCCCGGCACATCAACAACGCGAAGCGCCGCCACCGGCTCCAGTGGTGGTCGAGGATGCGGGCCCGGGCCTCACTCATCACGGCGGTTCGCTTCAACGCCATCCAGACGCAGCAGGGTATGAGTCTGGGTGACCACATCGGCCTGCATGCACTGGCCGAGGCGCTCATCGTGGCCGAGTCCCGCCCGCCGATGCATCTCGTCGACGCCCGGCAAGGAGTAGCCACCTCAACGGCAGCCCCCGACCAGCCCCAAAGCCATGAAGCCGCAGTCGGGCATGAGTCCCTGGCGTCGGGCCACCCCGACTACGGGCCCGCCCACCGACGTCGGCCAGCCGATGCCGTACCCGACGCCGGGCAGCCGCGCGACCCCGACCCCGCAGCGCCGACGCCGATGCCGACAGCCCTGAACGGGAACAACGTCGTATTCGGCTTCGCCGCAGGAATCCCGCTCGGAACCGCCGCTCCCGCCAAGGCGTGGGCACCCAGATCACAGGCCACGGTCTCCCTACCCACCATCACGAGGCCCGATCGGCCCCGACGCCACACCAGTGGGGCCCCCGACGCCGCCGCCTGGGGACACCCCGACCACGACACACCCCGCGTTCCCGAAGTCGGCCCCGATTCCGACCCCGACGTAGCGCCCGAGTCGGGACCGACCCAGACCAGGCGTCGCCGCTCCCCCGAAGAGGTCATCGAGGCCGTCCGGCGACTCGACCCCGACAAGGTCACCCTCACCCCCAACTACGTGGCCGAACAGATTGGTTGCTCGTGGAGACGTGCCAAGGAACTGCTTGAGCAGACCGGGCGACTGCCCGTCCCGGAACCTCAGGAAGGCGAGTAACCCGACCACACCCGCACCCGAACGTCTGTACGATTCTGGGCGGAGGGCAGGACCTTCCCCGAAGCAAGGTCCAGTCCGCTCAGGTGCCGAGCTGGCCGCTGGCAGCCCTGAGCCCGCCCATCACTGTCCACCGTCACCCCGGCCGCCGCTGCACTCCTGCGGCAGTTCAGGTGCCACGGTCCCTGACCGCTCGCACGGCCGCCTTGCGGCCGCAGCCCCTGCCACCGCACATCGGATGGTCATGCCCACACGCACCCTGCTCCCTTCGCCCTCCCTCCGACGGGAGGACTCCATCACCAGCCCGCTTGACCTCGAACTCCCCGCCGGGTTCTCCCCGAAGGTCCCCGACCTGGGGGTGGTTCCACCGCTGGAGGTGCACGACCCCGCTGAACACACCATCCGGACCCTGCTGATCGCGATGGGGGTGCGGCCATGACCACCACCGACGGCACCGCTCCGACAGCGGGCCTGATGGGCGAGGATGCAGTCACCAGCACCACTCCCCCGCACGCTCCGCCGGCCGTCGAGCCCGTCCCTGAACCGGCGATTGACGCGGCGTTCGGGTTCGGCTGGTCCGACATGCTCGCCACCGTGATCGAGCGCACCAACAGCACCGACTCGCAGGACATTCCGGTCGACTGGAGCCGCCTGCAGCTTGCCCGGAACGTCCTGTGCATCGGCGTTGCCACCTGCGTCCCCATCGACGGCCAGAGCGCCGCCCTTCGGGTCGCCGATGCCTGCTCCACCTACGGCCTCTCGGCACCCCTGGTGCACGCCGGAATGGCCCTGGGTATCGGCGGAGCGGCGCTCATCGGCCGCAAAGCCCCCGGACCGGGCGGCGCGATCTGCCGCGGTATCTGGGCGCTGCTGTGCGGCGCGGGCCGCCTGATCCTGCGCTTTGTGCGGTCGCGCCTGGGCTGGATCGTCGTCCGGCCCGTCATCTGGGCCGTTGTCTGCGGCCTGGTGATCCTCACCTGGCGTTTCGTTGTCCACGTCATTGCCGGAGCCTGAACATGAACCTGTTCGACAACACCACTGCCAACGCCGGTTTCGGCGCCGTGCTGTTCGGCGCCATGGCCACGGTCGCTGTCTTCGCCGGGTTCAAGTACAAGGTCCTGCGGAAAAGGAAGACGTTCTTCCTGATGTTCTTCTTCATGCTGCTGGTCACCGTCAACTCCGGTGGCATCTTCGGCGAGATAGCCGGGGCGCTGCGCCGGGGCATGAACTACGCCGGTGAGCAGGCCGTGCAAAAGGCAGCTGGTGCCAAGGTCGCGGCGAACCCGCCCCGCACGCCGGTCACACCAGCGTCCGCCGGCGGTGCCTCGGTCGGTCTGCTCGGCCTGATCTGGTACGGCGTCAAGCTCTACGCGACCAGGGGCAAGGCCAAGGACCGGATGGAGATGGCTGCTGGCAGCTTCGTGGCCATCTGCTACGGAACATCCCTGGGCTTCATGGGCGTGATCGTCAGCGTCACCACCCTGACCGGCAACAACATCGGCCTCTATCTCTTCGGCGGCTGATCGGCCGCTGACGGTCGCCCATGCCCACCTGCTGCCCCAGCGCGAGCGTGGACGGCCGCCTGCGCGTTGGCCCGCCGCCACCACCTTGAGGGAGACCCCGCACCATGCACACCAAGCGCCAGGACCAGCCGAGCACCAGTGAGGTCGACCTGTCCGGCGAGGTGGTGCACGACGAGGTGATCGACGACGAGCCCGGCCCATGTGCGGACCGGCCCTCGACCCTTTCCGAGCTTGGTAGGGGCCACGTCCGGGCCGCCAGGCACGTGGCGGACTGCGCCCGCACGGTGGCCCGTGCTGTTGCCGGGCAGAGCCTGCCTGGCCTGTGCCACGCCCTGGCGCTGGCCAGGCACGGGCTCAGCGTCGGCTACATGTCGGACGAGGAGATCCGTCGCCGGATCCTCAACCGGCAACTGGAGGCGTACACCGCCCAGCGCGATGAAGCCCGCACCGCGATCCGCCAACGGGAAAAGCGCTTGAAGAAGTCGCTGCAGGAGGCCGCCGATTTCGGGCTGGTCGAGTCCGAAGCAGCTCAGATCAAGCAGCTGGGCCGTGACATCACCAGGCGTCGCGCCGGTCTGGCCGTGCTGGAGACGTTCCCGTTCCAGCCGATCCACCCCTCCCTGGAACAGATCCGCCGTGCCCGGACGCTGGCGGGGTTGCTGCGGTTCGCCCTCGCGGCGCCCGTCGTGGGCGGCATCGCCGCAGCCGCCGCCCTCGCCCCCGTGGAGAGCGTGCTGGCCCTGGCGCCGACGTTGGGCGCCGCCGGGTGGTGGCTCACCCACCACCCGGTGGAACTCGCCGAACGTCCGATCCCAGAGGACCTGCTGCTGCCCGAACTCGCCGCGCCAGCCCACCCCATGACCGACCCTGGTGGTGGGCCGGCCGGGCGCGGAACCCGCGGCGGCCTGAAGCCGTATCCCCTGGCCGAGGCGACCTCGCCGAAGGAGGTCGCTGAGGCGCTGCGGCGGGCGATCGTTCACGAAGGCGGCGATATCGGACCGGTCGCCGAGGTCACACAGGAGCCTTGGGGCTGGTCCGCGCGGGTGGAGTTCACCACAGGAAGCCCCGACGACCTCAACCGGGACGACACCTACAAGGGCCTGATCACCCTTCTCAAGCTGCGCCGCAACGGCCTGCTCATCGAGGGGGACCCGGAGTCCGGGGACGCCTGCATGGTGCGGATACTCCAGCGCAGCCCGTTCACCCCGGAGCTGGTGGGTGCCGTCCCCTACCGGGCCCCGCTGTCGATGTCGATCACCGACGCGGCGGATTACGGGGTCGCGATGGACGCTACGCCGCTGGTCTTCTCGCTGGCGGGGCTGATGCTGTTGATGGTTGCCGATTCCGGCGGCGGCAAGTCCGGGATCATGCTGTCGATGGCGGAAGTCGTCACCGCCTGCCGCGACGCGGTGGCCTTCAACATCGACCCGGCCGGTACTGGTGTCGGCGCGCTGGGACCGGCGATCACCTTGAACGCCTGCATGGACGACAAGGCGATCACCGCCCTGCTGCAGTTCCTGCTGACGTGGTGCTCTGCCCGCGCCCGCCAGCGCGCCCGCTACGGCTGGGGCAACAAGTGGCGCGT
>Ga0307517_10005272_pt1 | contig 19545 bp, 14 predicted proteins | sample 23_EM_MG_FD_194515 | JGI IMG/M metagenome (GOLD analysis project Ga0307517, IMG submission 194515) | Populus trichocarpa ectomycorrhiza microbial communities from riparian zone in the Pacific Northwest, United States - 23_EM | ecosystem: Host-associated > Plants > Roots > Unclassified | place... | reverse complement strand
AATACGACATATACGTACTACAACAATAAAATTCACAATTAAATATTAAAACTAAAAAGGATAGATTTACTTAAAAAAAAATGATAAAATTTACAAGAAACGGATATTGTGACCACGTACAAGATATAAGAAATTAACTTGAGTGCTCGTGTTGAGAATAGTTTAGAGTTGGGATGGGAGGGAGGTTGGCTGCAGTTTGGGAGGGGAGAGGTGGGATGGGAAAGAAGAAGAAGGAGAAACAGAGGAAGAGAGTGTCGGCAGATGGGTTGGTATATAATGGTTTTTTTCCTATGGAATCACCGACGGATTCATTCCGTCGGTGATTTCGTCGGTGCCAGTGCCACGTCACTGTACGACTATCTCAGTTTGAATCCCTCGATCATTCCGTCGGTAAAATCGTCTGACGTCACCACGCCGTTGCATATTTCCAGACAAACTGTATACCCCGTCGGTGAAACGGTCGGTATATACCGACAAATTTTGAGACGGAATTATGTCCGTCGGTAATAATTACCGACGGAACAATTCTGTCGATAATTCCGTTGGTTTTCTCCGGTTTTCTGGTAGTGTTGCAATGTTTTAAATTATAATATAAATTGTTATTTTCACTTTATTTTATAATAAGCATTAATTCTTCTTACTAACTTAAAATAACAAAATTTCTCCAGGCATCCAAACTATGTAAAAACAATTTGTAAGCGTCTTAAAAGAGCGAATTCATTGCTAAAAAGATAATATAATTATATTATGAATTACTCTATAATTAAGTTATTTCTATAAATATATTTAATATTAAATAAATAATTAAATCATTTATTTGTCAATTTAAGAAGCAACATCCCAAGACAAAGGCGAACAATCTTGGGTCTGAACACGTTTCTTTCTTACGTAAGGATAGCTCAGTGTCAACTGCAGCTATTAATTTTGACATTAATTGATGCTATAGGTTATTTTAATTGCTGCATATTAACTGGAAAAATGATTTATGTGCTTCTTAATATCAATTAGTGATGAAAATGGTGAAGCATCGTGTGTTCATCTGAACCATGATTCATGTTTTCCAGTTCCTATGCAATTCCTCTAGAATGACCTTCTGTTACTGAACTTTCTTCTTCATAATACAAAAAGGTTTTGGACTCACTGCCAATAATTACCGAAAAATGTGATATGTAATGCTTTTTAATGTTTTTTACAGCATACATTCCTAATGGCTCAGAATCAACCATTGGAGATATAAACATGTCCTTCTGATAGATCCCACCAAATATTACAAATGCTAATGTAAATTGTTCTCTCTCTCTCTCTCTCTCTCTCTCTCTCTCTGGGTGAGAAAAGAAGCACAATTTCGATGAATATTTTTCTCATACTTCATTGATAAATTCTGGATGCTTAAATAAGCAAAGCTACGTATAAGAATGCAGAAAATAAAGGGAAATTAGTAGCTAACAACTGGAACTTCAAACAGGTAAGAAATATAGAGCATAACAAATGGAAATAACATGCAACAGCAAAACACAAACACGTAAAACTCTCAACTATGATATGAAACTCTCAACTGCAAAAGACCCAGTCCAATATTGCACTCTTCTTGTTCTCTACTTGCCCATGACTGCAACGTCTTCATTCACGTCCACTTCATCCTAAATATTTGGGATTTGGCTTTGGCCTCTCTCTGAACGACGTGGCCTTGCGTACTTGGGAGTGCGGTTGCAATTGCTTTTTAAAATGTTTTTCGTACCGAAATGCATCAAAATGATGTTTTTTTCATTTTTTAAAAATTATTTTTGAGACCAGGACATCAAAACGATCCGAAACATACAAAAAAAATTTAATTTTAAAAAAAAAAATGAATTTTTTGGGAACGCGGTTTGCACCACGTTCCCAAACAGCCACGACAGCTATTTTTTTGTATTGTTTTTTTTTTTTCGTTTTTATGTGTTCTTTGTGATTGAGCTCGGCTGAAATATATTGGTACACCTTAGAAGATCAGCTCTTGAATTAATCCCTGCATCCGTTAGCTTTTATATCAGATTCCCATGCTGCAACCTCTGGCATCGACAGCTACTTTCTCTGGGTTTTTTTTTAAAATGTTTGCTCGATACTAATATGCTCTATGCGTTGCAGGACTAATGACTCCACGAAGCCTTGGTTGGTTACAAAGCTGTGCTATATATGCGTGTTGAGATTCTTAGCTGCTAGATTTATTTTGTGCACTCTTTCTCAACTGATCCAAAAAGTTTTTGCGTTCATTCTTGCATTCACTTTCTTTATAAACCATGCTTGCTGTTTTTTTAAAAAAAACTATTAATGTTCATCCATGAACCTCCAGCACATGTAAAACTATCAATGTCCAGCTTGCACATTTGTATATACCATTCGACCATGAAAAAAGTTTTTAATTCATGAAAACAAGGTTGTTAACCAACCCGCAGGGAGCACGTAGCATGTGCAACGGAGCAAATAATTGGTTAAGTTGCTATTGTGTAACTAATAATTTAAATTGGTTAAGTTTTTTTAAAATAAATAAATAAATAAATTGTTCGGCTCCTATTTATTTCTGCTATTGTAGCGTATCTTCCTTGTCCGAGTGATCCAACCAATAAGCTTGTAGTCATTCCTTTAAGAGCACTAAATACTTAGCCCAATTCATGCCAATTTGAGCAAAAGCAACCGAATTTGCAGCATTTGGCTCAATCTCGGCATACTGGGTTTTTTTTTTTCAACCATGAGTGTTGGACCAGTTTATATGTACCTGAACTAATTCTTCGAAGTCCTGATGTTAACGACCAGATAAGCTTTCAATATTCCTGAAATTTATGACATCCAAATCGGTGATCTTTATATAATAAATTTAGAATCTTAGAGGTTAAATTATACTCTTGGAATTTCAATATCTTTATACTTGATCATCCCCGTCAATGCCAAAGCCATCAGGCCATAAATCACACTAATTATAGACATTGAACCCACCAAGCCAATTGGTATATCCCTTGGCGGGTTCTTGGTATCTTCAGCCGAGGTAGCAACCATATCAAACCCAGTGTAAGCCCAATATACAATGGCCGAAGATACAAAAACACCCTCTACTCCTTGTGGAAAATAAGGTGCCAAATTTGAGCCCTTGAAATGAATAAATCCAACAACAATAATAAAAACAATCACTAAATAACTAGCAATGGAGGCAATCCAATTCAATAAAGAAGTCCTTTTCGTCCCACGCACCGCTATAAAACTAGCCGCACAAAGAACTACAACTGCCAACGGATGCAAAAGATTAAACCCATCAGCAAAAGAATGTGGTAGCATTCGTGGGATAACATCGAAATTTTTCAGAGTGTTCGGTAAAACTTTTTTGGTAGCTGGATTTTTGAATTTATAGATGAAGTTATTAATAAAATATCTGATATAATAACGATAGTATTTTAAAAGTTGACGTCTATTATTAAAGGTTGTATGTTTATTTGATATTATACATATATTTGTTTTAGGTACCATAATAACATATCTTTGTAAACAAAACAAGAATTATCTTCAATTGTCATGATTTGTAGGCTAAATTTAGCTAGTAAGGTATCTTTTGAAATTGAGTTTCAAATAGTATTTTATAATAATTTGAATTTTTTTTATTTAAAACTAATTATTTTATATTTTTAAATTGTTTTGATGTGCTAATATTAAAAATTATTTTTAAAAAATAAAAAATGTATTATTTTGATATATTTGCAATTTTTATTTATATTTCTAAATACTCTCTGAATCTTTATGATTTTTAACATCAAATTTTTTTTGAATAGCATTGTCCTTTCCTAGTTACCAATTAAATGAGTACATTTATGGAAACAATGCCACTCAATTGCTAACTTTATTTTAATTAAAGTGCCATTTATATACATTTTTAAACACAAAATAAACCATATCTTTCCGCAAATGAGTAACCTTTTATAATTACTGGTTTGGCTATTAATGGATCGGATTTTAACCCCAATTTAATCCAATTTTGATGTAATTAAATGAATGTGGTTTACAATTTTTATGACTCGAGTCTGCTAACCCATGGATCAAATGTGGATCTATCTCAATCTGGTTTGATAATAATCTGATCCAAAATTAATATCAATATTATTTATAAAAATATAATATTAAAAATAACATGACTATAAAAAATAAGAAAAAAACATGACTATGGATTTAGATTTAGGGTTTTTTTTCTTACTCTGAATACTAAATAACACTATATTTATGTTCTTTTTTTTTTATTAACATAGTTGTCCGGGCCAGCTTATGCGTACCTCGACTGATTCCACGGGCCCTGAAGTTAAGGATCATGTAAGCCTTCAGTGGCCCTAAAGTTTGTGAGACTCGAACTGGTGATCTCTAGAGAGTAAACCCAGAACCTGACTAGTTGAACTATACTCCTCATTATTATTTATGTTCTTCTTTTCTCCATATTGATGGCTATTGTTTCAAAATATCAATTGATAAGTTTTTTCTTCATCCTTTTCAAATCCCGAATTAATTTGGTAAAAAGCCTTATAAAAATATGACAATAATTCATGAGTTGTTGCTAGTATTATACTTGTATTTATAATTTATAACGTCTTGATCCAATTTGAATTTCTGTCCATCTCGAACTTGTTCTTTATAAAATACTAAAATGTTTCTTTCATACCAATCAAGTTGTGCATAGAGTAGGCATTTTTATTATTTTCCTTTAGCTTTGTCGTAATTATTGTCTAATTTAAATTAATTGTGGCATTTAATTTAAATTTTTAATAGGAACATTTGACTATGCAGCATGATTTTGAATGTAGCTAACATTTTTTCTTTAAAAAAATTCAATGGTAAGTCTGATGGATATTTAAAATCTGATACGAATCCATAAGATCCAATTCGAGAATCTAGATATTTATTATAATCTAATCCATCAGGCTGAAAGATTATAATAAATATCTTTAAAGATTTGAGTTGAGAAATTAGTTTTTTTTAGACATTAATGATGTTTATTATGTGTTTTCATATAATAATTTTAAAATAATTTTTTTTTGTCTAAAAACCCCTCGCCTAAATTTTCAACTACCTCTCTATTGGTCGGAATCTAAGCAATCAAACAATGCATCTTTTACTATTGTTAGTGATACTTTGTTTGCTATGTTTTCCGAGCTTCAATGGATACCCAATTTATTTATGTGCCAAGCCATTTGACCCAACATGCCTATAACCTAGGTTATATTTATAAAAGTCTTTATTTATTTTATTTATTTCTTTAATTTTAATTTTAATTTAATTTCATTAAAATTAAATAATTAAAAATATATCTAGGGTATAATTTTATTAGATGTTATTTAGTTTTTATTTTATTATGATAAAATTATAATATTTTTTATAATATTAGCAAACGCTTTTGTATAGATTTTCATGATTTTTTATTTTCTTAAATTTTATTGATTTCCTTTCATATGCATACTTATTTTTATTATCATATAATTAAATTTAAAAAAATAGATTCCAAGAAGTTCCCTTTACTAATGCATAAGCAGTGTATTCTAAACTTTTTTAATACAATCGTGCCAAACATAGTTTTTATTTCATTAAAGCTTTCTTTTATAATTCTGACAAGCTGTTGTAAAAAAAATATCCTTATGAAAAAAGTTCCATAAAAAGAAGTCGCATTAAAGATGTCGCATGTTCGGTGCTACGGCGATCATCCTCTCGTAATGGAAATATCAGGAATGATGTAGATAGAAAGGACAAGGAATTCTTGTTTTTTCTCAGTACAACAAAGGGAAAGATAGTCACCACCTAATATTATGGTCACTAGAAAACATAATGGTCTATGCGAGTCTGGGTAAGGGGACTGGTTATGCAAAAGAAAGATGCATCACCCCCAATGCACCCTACATATAGTAAGTTGGTTTGGTGTTTGTTCTAACACTAATTGCCGAAGGAATGTTTCTGTCGGTATTTTATGGTGATATTTACCGACCGCAACATTTTGTTAGTATATACTGACAAAAACATTTCGTCGGTATATATCCCGAGAATACAGATGAATATAAAAAATTTTAAAAAACAAAGCAGTGCGATGACGTGGAAGTTTTTGTGGATGATTTTATCGACAGAATTATAGTGAGATTCAAACCGAGATGTCCGTACATTGACGTGTCTATTTCACCGACAGAATGGCCAACGAATTTATAGACGGATATATTTTGTTGGTATTTCCATCGACAATAGTTAATATATGACCTAATCATCGACCCTCCCTCCCCTAATTCTCCTTCTTCCCCCTTGCTTCTAAACGAACCCCTCATCCCAACACAACTCATCGTTCCTTAACTTTTGTAGTCACGACATCCGTGTTCTGATTTTTTGCGGATTTTAATTTTATTTTTAGTAAGTAAATCTATCTTTTTTTTCATTTTAACACAATTTTAAAATGTCAATTTTATTATTGAATGTTTTTTTAGTATATGTATTTTGTTTGGCTGTTTACTTGTTTTATTATTTTTTTCTAAAACAAACTTGTAGTATGGATTTATAATTTTGAACTTATTATGATTTGTTTTAGATTTTGTAAAATTATATTTGTTTGTAAATTGTTGAAACTTATGTCGAATTACCGACTTAGGTGTGTTATGATGAAATAAATGATGACTTATTTAACAGGTTCGTTTTAATTTTTGTTAATTTTATTACCGAGTTGTAATTTCCGTAAATTAATGTGTATAAATTTGTATGTACGTAGATAATTGATAATGAATATTTAAGAGAAGTTTGAAAGTAAGTTGGATAATCTTGAGCTAAACTAAATTTTTTGCAAATTTATTTACTTAATGTAGTTAATTAATACATCCATGGTTCGATAGAAATGGATGATCGTTCATAGATGTATCGAGATTCACCCCAATGATTGCAAAGGATGGATTGTTGTAATTAGGTTCAAAGTTTTATTAATTTCGCAACATCTATTCTGAAAAATATTAATGGAGGTGGTATTAGGTGTCTATGCAGGAAGTATAAAAATAAAAAGTTTCTTTATCCAGATGTTGTAACGATGCATCTTCTACAAAAAGGGTTCATGAAGGATTACTTGTGTTTGTATGTACACGAAGAGCTATTTGTTCGTAATGTGAGCATGGTAGAAAGGATGGTTGGATCAACTTCTAGTGCTAGCAACGTGTATGGAGTTACAAATGACAACAATAATCCTTACAGGAATATGGTTATGGATGCAATGAGAATGAATCAAGGTAATGCTAGTCAATGTCCACTTGTAGAAGAAGAACCTAATACAGACGTGACTAAGTTTTTTTTATCTTTTGAAAGATTCTAATGAACCATTATGGGATGACTGTATAAATCATAGTAAATTATCGGTCGTTGCACGGGTGTTCACCATTAAGTTTGATTATGGGTTAAGTGAGGTTGGTTATGACAGAATTGTTGAATGGGTGAGAAACATTTTACCTGAAGGGAACAAGCTGGAAGAGAACTTCTATGTTGCTAAGTCCATGATGAAACCCCTCGATTTAGGATACCAGAAAATTGACATGTGTCCAAACTTTTGCATATTGTACTTTGAAAATGTTAAGCTGACCGAGTGCATGGCATGTGGGTATTCTCGTTACAAACCTAGAACTGGTATGGAAAAGACTCTTGTAGCATATAAAAAGCTTAGATACTTTCCAATCACACATAGACTGCAAAGGTTATACATGTCACTAAAGATTGTTGAGGACATGATACGGCACCAATCACATGATATGATGAATGAAGTAATGATCCATCCTTCTGAAGATGAAGCATGGAAACACTTTAACAGTGTGCATCCTTACTTTTCAGCTGAATCAATGAATGTGCGTCTTGGGTAGTGTACATACGAATTCAACCCATTCAAGTCATTTGTTTCTCCTTATTCTTGTTGGCCGGTTATACTTACGATTTACAACTTGTCACCGGGGATGTGTATGAGGCTGGAGTTCATGTTTTTATCTATGGTAAGACCCGGTCCTAACAGTCTGGGCCAAAATATAGATGTTTGTCTTCGACCGTTGATTGATGAGTTAACACAATTATGGTCCTCCAAGGCTTTGACTTATGATGTATCGAGAAAACAAAATTTTCTTATGAGGGCAGCTTTGATGTGATTTTCCATCTTATGAAATGGTTTTTGGTTGAAGCACATAGAAAAACTAGCATGTCCATACTACATGGAAAATAACAAGGCGTTCACACTAACAAACGGTGGTAAAACGTCTTTTTTTTACTTCCACCGACATTTCTTACCACCAAATCACAAGTATAGAAAGAACAGAAAAAAATTATTTTTTGTTGGCAGAGTTAAAAAGGATGTTGCACTCTCATGTCTTTATAGTTAAGAATTGCATGACGTGGTGTCAGAGTACGGTGACATTGTGTTTGGTTTCTAATCCGGTAAGCAGAAGTTTTCTAGTTTTGGTTTGACCTATAACTAGGTAAAGCGAAGTATTTTCTGTGATCTTCCTTATTGGAAGACCAATCTCCTCCGCCATAACCTTGACGTCATGCACATAGAAAATAACGTGTTTGAGAATATTTTCAACACGGTTATGGACGTGAAGAAGAAGATAAAGGACAACATCAAGGCTAGAATGGATATAACATTTTTTTTTCACCATAAAAATATGGGGTTGGTTTTTGATGAGTCACGGGTCGCAAAGCCGAAAGCAAGCTTTGCCTTAGAGAAGAATGCACAACTACTAGTCTACCAATGGCTTAAGACTCTGCGTTTTCCCGATGGACATGCCTTGAGCATATTAAGGTTAGTTAATTTGAAGGAATGTAGATTGTATGGAATGAAAAGCCATGACTGCCACGTGTTTATGTAAACACTCGTTCCACTAGCTTATCGTGATTTATTGTCAAAGGAAATATGGGATGCACTAACAAAGATTAGTCATTTCTTTAGAGATATATGCTCCAGCAAGTTACAGACACAACACATTGAGAGGCTTAAAATGAATATCGTCGAGAAAATATGCAAACTTAAAATGATATTCCCTCTATCTTTTGTTGACTCCATGGAGCATCTACCCATACATTTACCATATGAGGTAAAATTTTGAGACCCGATCCAGTATAGATGGATGTATCCATTCGATATGTTAAATATTACAGATGCAATGTATTGTTAATGTATTTTCATTGTTTTTCTTAATTTAAAATATTTGTTTAATTCCATGCAGCTTTTTGGACATCTCTTAGACGTGAGCTGAGCCCAATGGAGCTTTTTATGGAGACGCACGTGCGGAGTGAAGATCGCCAAAAGGGGGCACAACACGTGGTATGTTCGTTCAACCATTTTCTTTCGTAAGTTATTATTTTCTTGAATTGAATTTGATGATTTCTTTTTAAATTTTTAGGAGACATATAATAGCTGGTTGAGGGAGAGATACGAGGACGATCCTTCGACCCACCCGGATTTCGATTCAGATTTGTGGATGGAGACAAGATTATCTGATGGACCCGATAGAAATAGGGTGTACGGACTCTCCAACACTACAGCCGAGAACTTGCAAGCGACCCGTAGTGTCTCAACCATTAAGAGTTCCCAATCGGTATCGAGCATCCAGTCTCAAGAGTTTGTGGCCTTACAACAATACATCTCACCGAAAAATATGAGCAACTCTCAGCGGATTATGAACAACTCCGCCAAATGGTCATGAACATGAGATCACAGATGGGCAGTACGTACACACCCTGTTTTTGGTCATACAACCTCCTTTTTCTCCTCCTCCAGCGCTGTCATTATTCTAGTTTAATTTTTATTTGTACAAATAAAATTGTAATGAATATTCGGATTTTATATTATTCAATTTTATTTTTACATATTTTTATTTTATATAATATTATTTGTTTAATTATTTTTTTTTGTTATTCTATACAATTTTATTTTTAAAAATATTTTTTAAATATTACAGACGGAGTTACTGACGGCCTCAATCCATCGGTATTTTCCAGAGAGTTGAAAAACATTTATTGCATATACCACAATCACCGACAAACTAATTTCGTTAGTGATTTACTAATAGGAATATCGACAGACTAAATCCGTTTGTATTTTCTAGAGAGTTGGGAAAACTTTACTGCAAATTCCACAATCACTAACGGATATATGTCGACATAATAATTCTGTCGACATATTTCCAGCAAGTATTTTTTTGGCATGCATTTTTCATCTGTAAAACCATCGGTTTTTAATTTTTTTACCGATTGAATTAGCGCTAGATGATGGAATTACCAATGAACATTATACCGACGGACACATTCCATCAGTGAATTAGTCGGTAAGATTTTCACCAACAGAATGGTAATCTCACGCCGATGGATAAATTTCATTGGTAAAACTGTTAAATATTGTAGTGTAAGTCGTGTTTATATTCATTTGTCTACCTAAGATTCGTGAAAAATCATCGTCGATAAAGAGATCATTATCTCATCAAGTTACCATTCTATAAAGCCCAAAAAAATCTATCTAAATTTTAAGAAAACTCCTCCCTAGTAAGAAGATTTTTTATCTTAATAGGTTAAATAACAAATGTTTTATGATTTCACCCCTACCATTTTTTAATCTATAGATAATCTATCAAATCATATTTTTTTTTAATTTCACCTCTATCATTTTTAAATATATAAATAATCTATTAAATTACAATTTTTTTTTATTTCACCCCCTAATAATTTTTAATATCTATATAAACAATCTATCAAATTAAAAATGTTTTTCAATTTTACTTCCTACCATTTTTATCTATAAATAATCTATTAGATTACAAATATTTCATCGGTGTTTTGTTATTTTCTGATTATGATATTTATTGATATGCTACCTATAATATTAACTAAATTTATGTAAATGTAAGAATAAAATTGATCCTTCGATGAACTAAATTCATTGAAAGTATTAATTGATAGTTAAAAGTTTTTTTTTTCTTGAACAATGATGTTATCTTTGCATACTATACATGATAAATACTGTATATCAGCTAGCCTTTTTTATTTTTGTTTTTGTTTTCTTAACCTTAAAAGCTAAAAAAGTCGACACTGAAATGGACCACACAAATACAGTAAATGTAAAATTAAAAAGTTTCTTCATCTAGATGTTGTAACGATGCATCTTCTGCATAAAAGGGTTCATAAAGGATTACATGTGTTGGTATGCACACGGAGAACTATTTGTTCGTAACGAGAGCATGGTAGAAAGGATGGTTGGGTCAACTTCTAGTGCTAGCAACTTGTATGGAGTTGTAAATGACAACAGTAATCATTCTAGGAATATGGTTATGGAGGCAATGAGAATGAATCAAGGTAATGTCAGTCAATGTCCAATCATAGAAGAAGAACCTAATGCCGATGCGGCCATGTTTTTTGATCTTTTGAAAGATTCTGATGAACTATTATGGGATGATTGTATAAATCATAATAAATTATCAGTTGTTGCACAGGTATTCGCCATCAAGTCAAATTATGGGTTGAGTAAGGCTGGTTATGACAGAATTGTCAAATAGGCGATAAATATTTTACCTAAGGGAACAGGCTAAAAGAGAACTTCTATGCTGCTAAGTCCATGATGAAATCCCTCGGTTTAGAATACCAGAAAATTAACATGTGTCCAAACTTCTGCATGTTGTACTACCTTAAAAATGCTAAGCTGACCAAGTGCATGACATGTGGGCATTCCTATTACAAACCTAGAACTGACATAAGAAAGACTCATGTAGCATATAAAAAACTTAAATACTTCTCAATCACACTTAGACTGTAGAGGTTATTCATGTCACCAAAAACTGTTGAGCACATGACATGTCACCATTCATATGATGCGGTAGATGGAGTGATGGTGCATCCTTCTGACGGTGAAGCATGGAAACACTTTAACAGTGTGCATCCTCACTTTTCAGCTGAATCAAGGAATGTGCGTCTTGGGTTGTGTATAGACAGATTCAACCCATTCGGGTAATTTGCTGCTCTTTATTCTTGCTGGCCGATTATACTCACGATTTACAACTTGCCACCGGGGATGTGTATGAAACTAGAGTTCATGTTTTTATCTATGATCATACCCGGTCCTAACAATTTAGGCTGGAATATAGATGTTTATCTTCGATCGTTGATTGATGAGTTGATGCAGTTGTGGTCCTTTAGGGCTTTGACTTATGATATATCGAGAAAACAAAATTTTCTAATGAGAACAGCTTTGATGTAAACTATCAATGATTTTCCAGCTTATGGAATGGTTTCTGGTTGGAGCACGCAAGGAAAACTAGCATGTTCATATTGCATGGAAAACAACAAGGCATTCATGCTAACAAACAGTGGTAAATAGTCTTTTTTTTACTACCACCGGCATTTCTTGCCAATAGATCATAGGTATAGAAAGAACAACAATGATTTTTTATGGGCAAAGTTAAAAAAGGATGTTGCACCCCCATGTCTTTCTAGTGAAAAATTGTATGACGTGGTGTTAGAGTACGGTGACATTGTGTTTGGTTTCTAATCTGGTAAGCAGAAGTTTCCCAGTGTTGGTTTAACCCATAATTGGGTAAAGCGAAGTATTTTCTAGGAGCTTTCTTATTGGAAAACCAATCTCCTTCGTCATAACCTTGATATCATGCACATAGAAAAGAACGTGTTTGAGAACATTTTCAACACAATCATGGATGTGAAGAGGAAGACAAAGGACAACATCAAGGCTATAATGGTTATAACGTTGTTTTGTCACCGTAAAAATATGGAGTTGGTTTTTGATGGGTCATGGGTTATAAAATTGAAAGCAAGCTTCGCCTTAGAGAAGAATGCACAACTACTAGTCTACCAATGGCTTAAGACTCTATGTTTTCCTGATGGACGTGCCTCGAACATATCAATGTTGGAATACAGATTGTATGGAATGAAGAACCATGACTACCACATGTTTATGCAAACTCTCATTCCACTAGCTTATCATGATTTATTGCCAAAGGAGATATGTGATGCACTAACGGAGATCACTCATTTCTTTAGATATATATGTTCCAGTAAGTTGCAGACACGACATATTGATAGGCTTTAAATGAATATCGTAGAGACAATATTCCTTCCATCCCTTTTTGACTCTATGGAGCATCTACCCATGCATTTATCATATGAGGCAAAAGTTGGAGGCCAAGTCCAGTATAGATGGATGTATCCATTTGAGAGGTTAGATATTACAAATGCAATGTATTGTTAATGTAATTTCATTGTTTTTCTTAATTTAAAATATTTGTTTAATTCCATACAGATTTTTGGGCGTCTCTTGGACGTGAGCCGAGCTCAATAGAGCTTTTTATGGAGATGCACGTGCGAAGTGAAGACTGTCAAAAGGGGGTGTAACAGTTCGTCGACAACTGCACTCAACACTTCGTGGTATGTTCGTTCAACCATTTTCTTTCGTAAGTTATTATTTTCTTGAATTGAATTTGATTATTTCTTTTTTAATTTTCAAGAGACATATAATAGTTAGTTGAGGGAGAGATACGGGGATGATCCTTCGACCCACCCGGATTTCGATCCGGATTTGTAGATGAATGCAAGATTGTTCGATGGACCCGATAGAAATCGGGTGTACAAACTCTCCAACACCACGACCGAGAACTTGCGAGCGACCCGTAATGTCTCAACCGTTGGTAGCTCCCAATCGGTATCAAGCACCCAATCTTAGAAGTTTGTGGCCTTACAACAACACACAGTTCATCTCACCGAAACATATGAACGACTCTCGGTGGATTATGAACAACTCCACCAAATGCTCATGGACATGAGATCACATATGGTTAGTACGTGTGTGCCCCCTTTTTGATCGTATGGTCATAAGATCGACCAACCTCCTCCTCCTCCTCCAACGCCGTCATTGTTCTAGTTTAATTTTTATTTGTACAAATAAAATTGTAATGAATATTTGGATTTTATATTATTGAATTTTATTTTTACATATTTTAATTTTATACAATTTTGTTTGTTTAATTATTTTCTTTTTTTATTATTCTATACAATTTTATATTAATTATTCTATACAATTTTATTTTTAAAAATATTTTTTGAATATTATAGACGGTGTTACCGATGGCCTCAATCTGTTGGTATTTTCCAGAGAGTTGGAAAACATTTACTGCATATGCCACAATCATCGACGAACTAATTCCATCAGTGATTTACAGATGAAAATATCGACGGACTAAATCCATCTGTATTTTCCAGAGAGTTGAAAAACATTTACTACTTATACCACAATCACCAACGGACATATGCCGATAGAATAATTCTGTCGGCATATTTCCAACAAGTATTTTTTTTGCACACATTTTCTGTCTGTAAAACCATCGGTTTTTATTTTTTTTATCGACATAATTAGTGACAGATGATGGAATTACCGATGAACATTATACCAATGAATGCATTCCGTCGGTAAATTAGTAGGTAAAAGTTTCACCGACAGAATGGAATTTCACGCCGACGGAAAAATTTCATTGGTAAAACTGTTAAATGTTGTACTGTGAGTTGTGTTTCTATTCATTAGTCTACCTAAGATTCGAGAAAAATCATCATCCATAAGGAGATCCTTATCTCATTAGGTTAAAACTTAGCCATTATAAAAAGCCTAAACAAATCTGTCTAAATTTTAAGAAAAATCCTCCTCGCTAAGAATATTTTTATCTTACCAGGTTAAATACCAAATATTTTACGATTTCACCCCTATCATTTTTTAACCTATAGATAATCTATCAAATTATATTTTTTTTCAATTTCACCCCTACCATTTTTAAATATATAAATAATCTATTAAATTACAAAAAAAATAATTCAATTTCACCCCCTAATAATTTTTAATATCTATATAAACAATCTATCAAATTAAAAATGTTTTTAGTTTCACTCCCTACCATTTTTTATCTATAAATAATCTATCAGATTACGAATGTTTTTCAATTTCGCTACCCTATGTTTTTGTATCTTTCAAATTTGATCTCTATTCTTTTAGTTGCTATTTATTTTGTTTGGAATCATTTTTTATTTTTACAAATTTTATCCTCCTTGAGTTTTTTTCTATCAAATTTTATCTCCATTGTTTTTGTTGCTTTTTTATCTTTTGTAAGTTTTTTCATTGATATTTTTCTACGATTTCATCATTCAAAATTAAATTTTTTTAAAGTTAAACTTTTTAATTAAAATCAGGTCAAGATTCCACAAGATGGATGTTTTAAAAGAAAGAAAGCAGCAATGCCAATAGATCCTCCCTCTCTTTGTCAAAACCGATCCACTTCACCGTCTACCACAAAGTTGCCTAGCTTTCGTTTGGAAGCATCAACAGCAGCCAGCATCCCTTCCGACCCATGCATCGTTCACTGGATATATAAGTGTTAGGATGGATATCATCTCTGATAACCTAGATTAATTAATAGAATATGAATCCATCTTAATTATCCTATATATATAAGTGGTAAGTTTAGGGAGCGTTTGGGAACGCGGTTCAACCCACGTTCCTAAAAAATTTGAATTTTTTTTTTTTTTGCTAAAATTTAATATGGTTTGTAAGTTTTGGATCATTTTGATGTGCTGATGTCAAAAATAATTTTTAAAAAATAAAAAAACATCATGGGCATGCATTTTGACACGAAAAGTTATTTGAAAAGCACCCGCAACTACACTGTCAAACACGCTCTTAATGTTGAAGTGAATCTCAAAACATTTAAAAATTAAAATAGCTAATCTATAAACATAAAGTAGTTTAGTAGTTTAGTTTTATAGTGAGAATACTAGCGGGTTACTTCCTTTCACAGCTAGGCATGCAAAGTGTCTAGTAAAAACTTGTTTTACTTTTAAGTTTTTTTATTTAAATGATAATTATTTTTTGTGATAAGGTTTAAATATTAATTTATTTTACAGTTTATATAACTTGAATGTGAGTCTACTCTAATGGAATTGTACACGAAAACATATATATGGAAGGAGGATTGACGGAAAAAAATGCAACTGTTTACCGATAGCTAAACTTAGATGTTTATTGTAAATAGACTTTGAAATATTTTTTATATTGTTTGAATTAATTTTTTTTCATCCATATCTCTAATTTGTTTTTCTTTGGTGTAGGAACAATATAGTGTTGTCATGCGTGCTACACATGGAGATGACCTTTCAATTCATAGGATCACACAAGTACAGTAAATGTTTTTCATTTTTTGTTATATTTTTTGAATTATTTAAATTATTATTTGAATCAATAATTCTTAATATTTTTTTAAGGTTTTTTAAGTTGAAAAATAAAAAGCTTGGACTGCAGTGTAGTGCGGGTAACAAATAGAATAAAAATACACGAGAGAAGAAAAAACAAAAGCCACGTTCCCGTCGCGCCAACTGAAGAAGACCCATTCAACATATTTTCTATCAAAAGCATGAAAGAAAGCAACTATTTGGGCATAATTGTTTTTCGTAGTCCATGGGATGTAATTAAAGTCTCTAAAACTTGTCTTTTGGGTCCAACATGATCTTGATTGTATACTTCACCTATCTTTCTTGGTTTGTCCTCTACTAGCTTTGTTGCTCTGAAATTTCCAATTCGCGACTCGACGGTCGAAAATGTCTAGCTCTTTTGTCATTTATTACTTGTGTTGAGTCTTTAATATATAGATTTAATTTGCTCTTCTACCTCCTTGACCTCTAGGAATCACCATTGGAGCTTGCTGGTGCAAGACTCAAAAAATAAACATTTTTCTCCTTAAAAAAGATGTGCCTTGACACTTGGATATATATCTTACCCTACTTGCTTAAAAGGAATTTGTCTTGGATTTTTTTTTTTTTTGCGGGCAAACATTAAAGATATGGTGAATAATTAATGTTTTACATAAACCTCCATTATATCCCAAGTCACTTTTTATTTATATAACTAGATATTTTAAATGTTTTGATGGTATAATTTTATTATTCGTTAACAAAAAGTTCAATTTCTGCAAATTAAGAAAAAAGATTTTAATTTTCAGAAAAATAAAAACAAATTAATTATCCCACTATCAGAAATTAACTATCTAATTTCCGACATAACCTTCTTCCAGCCTTTTTCTATTAGGCATTATTTCAATAATATTCTTCAAAATAAATCATGTATGAAAATACCCAGTGGATAATTATTTCATTTTTTTTCAGAAAATATCCATCGACAATATTACATAAAAAAGGGTAATCTATGTGTTAATGGTGGAAAAAGATAGATGATGGATTTTCTATCGGTAGTATTTAATTAAAAGCACCGATGGAAATTTTGTCGATAATTATAAATTGAGAAAAATCTTGCACCTCTATATGAATTATCTGATACAAATAGATAAAAGAAAAAAAGGAAAGAAAGCAACAACACCAATAGATCCTCCCTCCCTCGTCAATACCAATCCACTTCACCGTCTACCACGAAGTTGCCGAGCTTCCGTTTGGAAGCATCAACAGCAGCCAGCATCCCTTCCGGCCCTTGCATCGTTCACTGGATATATAAGTGCTAGGATGGATATCATCTCTGATATAAAAATAGATAAAAGAAAAAAAAGGAAAGAAAGCAACAACACCAATAGATCCTCCCTCCCTCGTCAATACCAATCCACTTCACCGTCTACCACGAAGTTGCCTAGCTTCCGTTTGGAAGCATCAACAGCAGCCAGCATCCCTTGTGGGGTATTTTAGGTGTTAAAGGTTTTTTCTGTAGTCTTTTTTGAAGGGTTTGTAACAAACCTCAAAGGGTTTGCTCAAATATTGTCAAATTAATCAAAATGATGGTTCTAAGACAATATTGAAATAAACTCTTTTCTGTGAATGATATCCAATTCCATTAATATTACGATACTGAAGCTGTAAGCTGAGTACTGCATGCATGCATGCATACTAGCTCGAGCTTAACTATAGAATTCGCAAATCACAGGTTTTAAACTCTTGTAAACAAGAACATATATCTTTGATATCTCATAAATAACAAGGAAAATTATACAGATATATCTCAAAGGATGGAACAAGTAGGTGGTTGGTGTGGAGAGTAAACGTCTCCGTACATCATAGGTGGAGGATAGTGATGAAAGTAATTATTTGGCCAATACAGCACGTCTTTCTCTTCCGTTTTCTTCTCTTCTTTCTCTTCTTTCTCTTCTTTGACACTCACTATCATAACATGCCCAAATTTTTTCCTGAGGGCATGGGCCAGCTTAACCGAATCAACTTCCCCAGTCACCACAACTTTGTCTGTCCCTTCTATTTCCACAGAATTCACACCTGTCCAACATAATAAACTCTCCGTGTCAGAACCTATGTAAGATTTCATAACATGTTACTGTTACAAAGTAAACATTTAGAAAAGTTTATACGACGCGTGTATGAAGGGAAAACAACAAAGAAAGAAAAAGAAAATGAAGAGTTTGTACAATATTAGTTGCATGAAACGACCACACCCACTAAAAAAGATTACTAAATGAACCAAAATGTATTTATTCCTTGCAATTTGCGGAGCTCAGTATCAGTATTTCTCTGACATGGTAAGTCTCCTGATCGATCATCGTACAGTTCTGGAAAGCAAAACATGTTCATTCGGAAATTAAGGAACGCTAAATACCGTCTGCGACCGCCGCAATCTTCATAGCCTTCGTTCTGTGTTTGCTGGAGTTCATTGATACCTCCATAACTATTTTTTGCTGCACCATTGAACAACAAGCATTCCCACTTACGTGAATGTTAACCACATATAGTAAAAGCTTGCACTTCTTATTCTCTGAGTTTAAGGAAAATGAATCTCACATAAATTAAGCCGTAAACAGTGTGACAAGTTCTGAAGGGGAAAATACTTACCTTCATTCTCAACAGCAACAGAAATAATTTCGGTGAAATACTCTCTTAGGTTTCAAGTCTATTGTGAAATGGAGGAAGAGGAGATGCTTAACTTGTATTTTATAGGAAAATAAAATACTTCTTGAGTCACACTTGGGACATACGCGGTCCAAACGCTGAACTATTCTAACCCTGTATTGTCACATCAGTTCACTGCTTATTTTGTTCCTTAGAAAAGTAGTTCACAATTCACATGAAGTTCTTAGTTTTAAAAATTCATAAATATATATTCATAGGGATCTCTGATAGCCTGGTGTATAACGAGTAAAATAAAAAAGTAGCATTTTAGTTTGACAATAATTAAAAATATTAATTATTAAGATAAAGATAATTCCATAAAAATAAATAAAACTATATATAACTCAATTCTTAATTAACTAAACATTAAAAATAAAAATAAAAAAAATAAAAAAAAAACCTAAAAAAATTTGAGTCAACATAGACGAACCTTCCAAACCTGCAACCTAATTTATAAGATCAGAATCACCCTATAAAAAGCAAGCAAAAAAAATCACGAAATTCAATCTTTAATATTCAAGTTAATGATGAAGAATGAAATTAAAAAAATAATAAATCAAAATATCAAAATAATAAAAATAAAATTTGATATAAGAAAAATTTTACAACATACTC
>Ga0307517_10005271_pt1 | contig 19546 bp, 11 predicted proteins | sample 23_EM_MG_FD_194515 | JGI IMG/M metagenome (GOLD analysis project Ga0307517, IMG submission 194515) | Populus trichocarpa ectomycorrhiza microbial communities from riparian zone in the Pacific Northwest, United States - 23_EM | ecosystem: Host-associated > Plants > Roots > Unclassified | place... | reverse complement strand
TTTTAAAGTACTTGTAACTAGATTTTCAAAGTAGTATCTCTATTATTCATTGAGATAATGGGATGGAAGTTTGATTTTGCAGTGGTTGCTATGGGTGATCGGGATCCCGGTCCTGATCGGGTTCCCCATAAATCACGTTACCCACAGTCTCCACTCTCTACACACGCAATCACTCCATCCACACAACTCCTGCGAACTTCCCCGAAACATCCAGCCCCAGATTCCCTGAGTGGGGCTTCGTCCTCTTACACGGTTTCCCTAATCTTCTCCCATCTGGTATAGTTCTGACACTGTCTTGTATTTCCTAACCATGGTAGTGCGACACTGATCTGTCCCGTTCCCCACTAAACCTTAATCCTCGTCCTCGGGCCGTCCTTTGTGTCAATTTCTAAAACATCCCAAACACTCCTGCTTCGTCTAACTCCTGAGACAAAGATACTATCGTTCTTTTGTTACCGTACTTCTCTATTGTGCAAATATCATCAAACGAAGTCTTTCCCAGTCATCTACCATCCCTGTTTCATTCAATATCCGAGATATGGAACTTTCGTGAATTTTCAACCGGCCCGGGGCCCTACTGCCCCTGGAAATAATGCCAGCCTGAGCCTTCTCGGTATACCTTCTCGAGTATCCTCTTATTATAACAAACCTGCTCATGCTAGAGGAGGATGGCCGTCGGGTTTCAAGTGGGATAATAGCTATGAAAAACAAGGCCGGTCATACGCTTAAGGCCAAGGAAATATAAGTATAGACATGTAGTATCGACCTACCATTTCTACTTCTAGAGATACGAACTAGAGGACCTTGATATTTGGGGTTGAAGCTGAGGTATTTCGGATAGGAGATTCGAGTAATTGAGTTATGTACATTTTTTTTACACAATTCTCTACCGTTGGCTGTGGTTGTAGAGCAGGTGCCATGTGAGGGTGGGGTACAAGGACTTTCCGGGTAGGGCTTGTACAGTCCTATGGAACTAAGCAACTTGCCGGAAATGTCCAGGTTAGATTACCTTTTCAAAAAAAAGAAATAGCAGAGGACGAATTACCTATTAGTTCATCATCTCAAACATACGTAGTGCAAAAGAAGACAGTTCGGCATTGGTAAACACAACATCTTGGGAGATCCCATTAGACTCATCAGAGAGCGAACCATACGGAATGCGGAGCTCAGGGGATGTTGATGTCACAACTCCATTTGCGTTGATTTTGATTAGCTGCACACAGCTAGGGAAGACGATAGGTGTATCTCCTATTCTCGTAGGAGGTGTTGGTGGTGCCATTGCCCAACACTCAATGCAGATGGCAAACGGGTCCACCATTAGTTGAACCAGTATCACCAATCGTGTTGCAGAGGCAGAGTTGATGAGCCACCATTCCGCATCCAAGCGAAGGAACTCAAGCGCTTCCGAATACCCAACTTCAATCACTGCCGCAGGCCAGACCCCCTTTGCCACAGGTTCTTCTGGCCCAAGGTCTTGATATCCTTCCTTACTACGGATGTCATCCAGATAGAATCGTCTTGCAGTGTGTATATTTATTGAATCGAGACTGTGGCCAGGAATTCTAGAAACCTTAAAGCTAATTCTCATCGTGAGGTTCATCATGAGTGTTTTGTGCCTCCCCCCAGGCAATATTCGACAGATAAGAGCCTGTAAGCTATTCTCGGTTGTGAAGAGCACAGTGCACCGTATATCGGACCAGCAAAATACCCTATCGAGTTCGGGTAGATGATCGTGGGTAACACCGTGGATATATAGGAAATATTCATCAGCGGACTTGGAATTTGCAATGCGCTTGATTGTACTCAGTAGCTTGGCCGCAGATTCATATTTGAACCTATTCTCGGCCGGGATTAAGGCAGCTTGCATCTCAAACTGCTTACTTCTTCCCCTTGTATCTTGGGGGGGGCCCGGTGTGGTGTCACTCTGAAGAGTTTGGTTTTGGTTAGGAGATAGGGACATGATGGCCGAATAGTGGATAGGTGAATGGAGGAAATTGTTTTGCCACTAAATTTATTGAGGGGTAACCGGTAAAAGAAGAGGTTCTCTGAACAGACAACAAACGGGAAATGTTCGGATGGAAGCCTGGTCTAGATCAGGGAAATACGCCGCCTTACAAGTGCCGTGATACTGCCTTGAGGTTGTCGCCGGGAGAAATACCCGGAATGAGACGTGATAGGGGAACCAAGAGGTGTGTGATATTCGATGTAGATGACAGATGTAAAGGTGACAGTCAGAGAAGCTGGTGTACAGAGAAAGGAACTCAGCAGAGAGTGAATACAGTTTGTGGTGGCCGCTAGCACAGTGGGCTCTCTAGAAACGCCAGTCACAAGTGTGCCTTAATCAAACATAGTATCATGATGATGTGGTTATTCCATCACGTTCGAATAGGATTTTCAGATTTTAGGACCGCTAGAGATCAAGTGAAAGGGGGCGGAGGGGTGATGTCTAGTATGAGTACTAAAACCATGATTTTCGCCCCAAGGCAAGATAATTCCCAGGCCGAGTTCACAGACTAACAAACAAGAAACAAGCCGGAAGAAATGATCGAATCCGAGGAAAGTAGTCAAAGGAGCCGAGTCGGGTTATCACCGCTCACACAATCGGAACCGTTGAACCTTCGTCGATGACTATCAAGTGAAAACAATGTTGGAAATTAACCCCTTTAGGCTGCTCACCATATATTTTCCATTCCCACTGGATGGGAAATGCGACTACGATCAGCTATAAGCCTAAAACGAACGGTAGCTTCACCCGCGTTCCACCACTATGGGCTTCTTACCACCGAACACCCTGACCCTGCATACCTGGTGCGACATCACGAAACACTGATTCAGCAGCGATGAAACACGAACACCAGCAAGAGCCGAACATCCATCCTCACCCTCGTTGACGACACTACCCTCGGCAGGTGGCATAACACTACCCTCGGGCACGATACTTCTACCTCGGATATGAATCGGCACAACGCAAAAGAAGGATGACCTAGGGACGGAAAGTGGGAGAGAAATCTGGCATGCTCTGGAAGTGTGCGGGGAGGAAGGTTTTCACTTGAGGAGGATATAAGATAGCCTGTTCTTCCCTTTGTTTGTTCATTATCAGTTGATCATCGAATTTTCGCTCTCAGTCCTACGGTTATCTCTTGTCTCGTCAAAGTCATTCGTTATTGTATACGATCTCTTTATTCTTTGGTTCACCTCTTATATCTTTTGTTCTTCCTCTTTATTCGTATCAATAAAAGTGTTTGCATCGTTCGTCAAACGAACGATTAGATCCACTGCGCCCTACCACCTATTAGTTGTTTAAAAAACAAAACAACGAACGCCACTGTTGCTTCTGGAACTAAAGAACGGTGGTTGTAGATACAAAAGTCAAGCTCTCCTTTTTGTTTTCCCAGCCAAGCCCACCGCTCACACGACCCACGATCCATGCAAGTGCTTACAAATCATTCTGCGCCCGGAAGTTCTACCTCCTGCCTCCCCCACTAGCTAACTAAGAACCTTCTCGCGCCCATCAGTGTTCTCAACAGGGCAGTCCGTCCGTCCGGAAGGCGGAAGGCGATGGACTGCGTTAAGCGGTCCCGTCCCGTCTTTTTCGAAACTTGCCCGGCGCCCTGGCGCAAAGGACTATACCCCCGCCGTCCCCCGTGAAAAATGCTTCATGTTTGGTTGGGAAATGTTTCATCAATACTCAGGAACAACCCTCAATTGTTAAGCAATCTCGGGAGGGATTGCTTACATCATCCCATATTTCTTAACACCCCGAAAATCTAGATATATGGAGACCGCAAGTTGGGTATACGATTATGTGTGTCTCACAGGCGTGTTTTAACACATGAAACTCATAGCTTTATAAGGTTGAACACTAAAGCAGAGAAGAAAATGCATGTAAAATAAAAGAATAAAAGTAGACATTAATTTCAGACAACAGAGGAAGAACAAAGACCAAGCGAATAGAGCTCCAGTGCCTTCAATGTGCTTTTCATCCGATTCACGTCAGAGTTAATTCCACCATAGAATATATCAAGGGTTCTGCCTGATTCCCCTACCTTGCTGTAAATCATGGGAAAATTTATACACCAATTTATCTCTACCAGATAGCATTTGCTTTCTTCGGATATTATTCGATGAATTTCTGTATCTGCTCGGGGAGGGTGCAAGGAAGCGCGGTCGATAGGATTCATACATAGTCCCCCGCAGTCCCCGTCCCCCACAGTCCCCTACGCTGATTTGTCTTACCTTGCAGGTCCCGCCGTCCTCCACAATGACTGCTGTCCTGAGGTTTCCAGGACGGATGTGGACCGCATTTTGCCGTCCCGTCCCGTCCAGGGCTCTTGGCAGTCCCCCCATGGGGCCCTGTAGGGCCCCCGGACCGTTGAGAACACTGGCGCCCATGACTATAAAGAAATGAAATCTCTAACAAAACCCCAATAGAACAATTTGTAACCCCACAGTACTCAATGGGTGCATAGAGAGGCAGGATTTGGTACCATTCTATTGTTGGGTGGCAGACAGGAGACCGTAGCCTCCCCAACTCCTTCAAGAGTCTAGTAAGCACACGTGTCTGTCACAAGCGACCGGTTTTTTCTTGGCAAGGGCTCCCACAGCTCGATCACCCAGAGAGGGCCGTACCATCACTGGTATCGGGTTTGCTCATTGTGTATAGGCTATTTTGGAATATAGACTCGGAGAGTCCTTGTCTCCACTTTCATTCCCTTGAATCAGCATACCTATTTGTATGACACGAAAAAATGCACCAATCGAGTCTCATTTTCCATGATCTTCGACCGAAAAGGTTGGCAGGTTCGGCGTTGTCAATCTTTTCTCGTACTGGTACAATAGGGCTGTGCGATTTCTGAACTGCAAGGAAACAATTTGTCTTACGGGTTCACTACTAACGGCGCCGGTCTTGGGTTGCGAATCATTCGCGAAGTCAAGGAAGGTATTCCCGGAGGTGCTGGGTTGGAATCGAAATGCCTGAGCAAGGGCTGTGCCTCACATTGCTTCACACAGTGTTCCCAGCTGTCCATCTTGGGGGCAGGACGGGAGAGGCTACGACTCATAGTCCGTCTTTTTAGGGCCGCTACCACGGACTATGCCTGGGAAGGTAAGGACCGGACGGACTGTAGTGGACTACCGTCTTAAGGCTTGGCCCTCCGGCACTACTCCGAGTTGAAATCATACACCTCTGAGTCTATCACTATCGCATCATGAGACATCATTCGTACCATCTTATACCATCCTCCACTGTCCCCTACCGTCCCTCCCTATCCCCGGCTATCCTCTACAGTCCCCAGCCGTCCCCCCCCCCCCTACCCTGAACACACATGATCACCCTATTGGGCCCGCCCTCCAGCCCAAGGACAGCTGTCCTACACTCTGACTGCCCCAAACGTTCTAGTTGTAGCTGTCCCATCCTGTCCAAGGATTTTGGCAGTCGCTCCGTGCGGCCCTGCTGTGCCCCTGCGCAGTTGGGAACACTGGCTTCGCAGAATTACAGAGTTGGTGGTTCGCAGGTGAGCAAATTGTGGTATAACGTAATAATATTTCATATCCGCTCGTTACCTCAGCAGTGGAAGGACGGCAGACAGAAATGCCAAGAGCTGCCCCTTGTACACAGTGGGCAGCAGTAATACCAAAAAGCCTATCAGGTTTAGTCAATGTTCCCAAGTGTCTAGTACTTGTGTCTCCGGGTCCGGACGGAACGGGCGGCAGTACCTGAAAGGGCGCCCGGGAGGAACGGGTATCTTGGCTTCAGTCCGGACGACCGCCAGGGATAGACGGGCGGGGACGGCAAGCGTCTCAAGTGGCTCAATTTTCCTGGTTACTCCCTATGACGGACGGGCCCTACCGGTGACTGGCGGGCTATGCAGGTGATTGACGGGCCCTACAGGTAATCGACGAGGACTGCCGATGACGGGTAAAGACTGCAGATGACGGGTGAGGACTGCAGGTACAATTCGCGAGTTACCCATCCCTCGAGGACTGTAGGGCCCTACAGTCACCCTCTTGGATGGTGGTCTTTCCCAAAGTGCGGACACTCTTGTCTTGCAGCTTGAGAAACATGCCCGGGACGCTTGGGGACACTGCCGCGATCCATTGTCACCTTCCAAGGTTTGCGATAATCGTGTAAGAGGCGCGGCTTTGTGGCAATGCGATGGGCCGAAGGATTTGTGAGTAATAATACTGCTGGTGCGGACAGCTCTGGATATGTCCCGCATGCCTGTTTGTGTAGCTCGGGAATAGCATGTGACTGAATACGTTGTTTGAAACTCATAGGGGGAAGTCCGTAGATTTCACAGCCGAAACATACCGTGAGGTCTTCGTGACCTTCTGCATGGTGCTTCAGTTTATAAGTGAAGGAGACGGATGAAAACACAGACGACCAGGGAAACTAGCTACAAGTTTGGAAGGAGTGTGAGAAGACAAAAAAAAACAGCGATAAGTAAAAAATAGAAAAAAATATATAGGAACTATAGGACTTGCAATAATAATATGCGCTAGTGAAGTAGAGGTGGTAAAAGACAATGAGAAAGAGAATCAAGTGCGCGGCAGATGGAGAAGGAAGAACAGGTGAAGGGTTTTTATCGATAATAGAATGCCCTGCACACTATGACGAAGGACTCTTGGCACTCACAATCAATTCGTTTTAGCCTCCGGCACCACCCGCCTTTCCTCCCTCCAACACTAGGCACTTAAATTTACTTCAGAATGCAGTACTGGTAAGTTGTGATATTTTTGTTTCCCTTAAACCCGCAATTTTTTCGATTTCAACCGCCAGCTTTGCGGGGGTGGTCTGACCAAACGACCTTTGTGATAGTTTCAAGAATTTGGATGGATATCTTAAGTATGATATAATTCAGAAAATCAGACATAAAATCGCTGCACAATGAAACTGCTCTACTTCCAATGGCCTCACACTACTACCCCGCCACGGTACCACCTCTCCCTATGTCTCCACCTTACGAAATATCAATATTTTGCATCAGCCCTTGCGAAGCCCGAGAACTGGCGCATCCGAAAGCAATTTCTAATGAGCCACTCACTCACTACCTTCCGTTCCATTCGCATAAGTCAAAACAAAAAATAAGTTGTTGTACTGCCGGTATCTAAGACTAAGACACCCTCGGCCCAAAAATATCGGATATAAGACAATACCGTAGTAGATTAAGAAGGGGGTCAACGAACACGGGGGCTCAATGAACAAACAATACACTAAGAGTGCATTGGCCAACAGTGATTTTGCTTGGCATGTTCGTTGAGCCCCCGTGTTCGTTGACCCCCCTCCTTGTCTAATCGTGAGGTTTCCAGCATGAAAGAGTTCCACTATCTGCCCCCACCTACGACGACGTTTGTCTAATAACTATGGAATTGATTCAACTCACCCTGCGATAGCATCAGGAGTTAGGTGGCAAATCTTATGTATAATCGAAAAACGCAACCTTGCTTACAATTGCCAGGCGGTATTTCGAACTAACTTCCATGATCTAACGCCGCCACCGCTTCCTCTCCCACTCCACATAGTACAAGTATCAACCTCACCCAGCAACTCCGGGCGGGTCGACAGTCAGCTTTTCTAAGAAAAGGGTAAAAAATCTTTAATAAACTTTTACAACCTACTCTATCCAGATAGGAAAAAAGGAAAAAAAGAGTTATCATACACAATACTAGAGACTCTCCACCCAAAAATAAATCTTAGGTAATACACCCATCCTAGGCCTGGATCTATTCTGATATTGAGCAAGAGTGTGATTGCCGAGGAGCGGGAGAAAAGTTGACGCCCCCAAGAAGCATCCAACTTAATCTCTAAAATGATGGAAAAGAAAAACTGATAGCTGAAAACAAATAAAGATCTCGGAGTGCTCTGTACTAAACTCATGTACACCTACCTGGGACTGCCTGTGCCAACAAACGGAAATTTGATCATGAGACGACATGGTAAACTCCAGGAAATCAGGCGGGGACCCAATTACCGGATATCTCGGGAATGTCGGGCTTGTACTCGTACAGTAAAGTGCCAATAGGAGCCAGAAGTGTAATATTGGTTTCACATGCTGCACGTGGTTCCACTGGAATACTTGTACTCTTGGCACCTCAGAGTCGCCGGGGCTGCGATTCTGTTTCAACGGACCCCACTTTTCTCTCACTAAAATAGTCCCCGCTTTTCTTCCTCCCCCAGGAATATCATCAACCGACCACCCTATACCCCTCCGCTTCGAAAGAGCAAGAAATACACCGTCGACGATGTCTCAATATACTATCAACGATAGCAGCAACTGCCTCAATACTACGAACTCTTATAATACTACTACGACTAGTAATGTGTGGAACAACAACTATACCGTCGCCGATGATCTGTCTCCGCTCCTAACCTGGCTATCACCACTTGACCCAGGCTTGCGGCATAGCGACATTCAAGAGCGCCGAGTCAATGATGTCGGGGAATGGCTCTTGGACACTAAGGAATTTAGAAGATGGTGCGGACCGAGCGGGGACGGCGAGGGCGATGAGGCAGTTCTGTTCTGCTATGGAAATCCGGGTGTCGGAAAGACATTTATTAGGTAACACGGATCATTGTCCGGAGAGAGGAGTAAAATCGTGCTAACATGGTGCGGTTACAGTTCGCTGGTAGTGGACTGGCTAAGCGATCAGACCAAAGGACAAAACGCTGCCGTTATATTTTTTTACTTTGATTTTGCTGCGCGAAAGGAGCAGACAGCTACCAGTATGCTAGGTTCCCTACTAAAGCAGGTGATCAGTGGAATGGAAAGGGTCCCAGAGGATATATCGCGGGCCTTCCAAGAGCAAAAGAAGGCCGTTAGTGGAGGCAAACCGCAACTTGGTGATATCGTGAAGATGCTGCAGTTCATAACGTCCTCACAGCCCACATTTATGGTCATTGACGCTCTCGACGAATGTACTGCTGTGCAGCGACTTCGGCTTTTCGACTCGTTGAAAGAAATCCTGGAGAAGTCCCCGAATGCCCGAATATTCGTGACCGGAAGGCCTCATATTCGCGCAGAGATTGAAAGGTGCCTCGCAGGAAGAGTAAAAAGTGTCTCATTTAGTCCCGCCAAGGACGACATCATCAGATTCCTTCGTGTCAGACTGAGGGAGGACGAAACACCGGATGCGATGGATGAGACTCTGGAGGCAGATATTCTGGAGAAGTTTGCCGGAAGTATGCCGGAAACGTGCGTAGCGGCAATGGTGCTAAGAACCCAATCCTATCTTACCAGCTAACATATATATATTTAGGTTTCTACTCGTTTCTTTGAATATCGAAGCAATCTTGCAAGAGGCGACAATATATCGGAGACGAGAAAAGCTGAGTCAAATGACACCTGGTTTGGGTTTGGGCGATGCCTACGGTGCAACAATCGAACGGATAAAGGCGCAGGGTGGGGATAAATCAAGACTAGGGATGGGAGCTTTGATGTGGATCAGTCATGCGGAGCGGCCATTGATGGTAGATCAGCTCTGCCATGCCCTTGCAATTGAGCTGGGCTCTACAGATTTCAATGCCGGCAACATACCTTCGATAGAGACATTAGTGAGCTGCTGTCAAGGGGCTATTACCGTGGATAAGGAAACATCAACAGTGCGACTGATCCATTTTACTCTCAAAGAGTATTTTTCCGCTCACCCCGATATTTTCAGTAGACCTCACTCGGCAATGGCAGAGGTCTGCTTGACATATCTGAATTCCCAAAAGGTCAAGAATCTTTCAATCTATGGCTCTGATCATTCTTCAGCTCTCCGGGATCAGAAACCTTTTTTAGAGTATTGTTCTCTGTACTGGGGAGTTCATGCGAAACAGGATCTCTCGGACTGTGCCAGATCACTTGCCCTGCAGCTGCTACAGGAATATGACGGCCACATATCCGCATACTTCCTTGTAAGCCACATGGGCCCTCTTGGACTTTCTTCTTGCGTTACGTCCTGTAGGCTTAGTGGAGTGCACTGCGCATCATTCTTCGGAATTGTTGAAGTTGTAGCTGCCTTGACAGAGACGCAGGGTTATCCTAGCAGCAGGTATTATTTGGGGGATTCCCCACTCGCATGGGCTGCTCGTAATGGGCATGAGGAAGTGGTGGAAATGTTGGTAGGGTGGGAAGGGGTTGACTCTAACCAGCGGAATGATTACGGCCAGACACCGCTCACGTATGCTGCTGCGTATGGGCGTGAGGGAGTGGTGGAGATACTGCTCGGGCGGGTGGAGGTCAACCCTGACACGATAGATAATCAAGGCCGAACACCGCTATCCTATGCCGTTGGGTCTGGGCATGGGGGAGTGGTGATGAAACTGCTCGGGCAGCCTGGGGTCACCCCCGATAGGATAGACAACCTCGGCCGGACGCTGCTCTCACATGCTGCTGGGAATGGACAGGAGATTATGGTCAAAATACTGCTCGAGTGGGAAATGGTCGACCCAGACAAGCCAGATAATAATGGCCGAACACCTCTCTCGCCTGCCGCTCGGGGGGGACATGAGGGAGTGGTGAAGGCACTGCTCGGGCGGGAAGATGTCAACCCCGATAGGCCAGACAACCATGGTCGAACACCGCTCTCGCATGCAGCTAAAGCAGGAAATGAGGGAGTTGTGAAAATGCTGCTCGGGCGGGAAGAGGTCAACCCTGATAAGCCAGATGTGTACGGCCAAACACCACTCTTTGGTGCTGCTTTGAATGGACACGAAAGAGTGGTGGAAGTGCTACTTGGACGGGAGGACGTCAACCCTAACAAACCAAATAACCGCGGTCAAGCACCACTCTATTGTGCTGCTCGGACTGGGAACGAGGGAGCGGTTAAAATACTGCTCGATCATAACGACGTCAACCCCGACAAGCCAGATGTGTACGGCCAAACACCACTCTTTGGTGCTGCTTCGAATGGGCACCAAGGAGTGGTGGAAGTGCTACTCGGACGGGATGACGTCAACCCTGACAAACCAAATAAGCACGGCCAAACACCGCTCTTTGGTGCTGCTTGGGATGGGCACGCAGAAGTGGTGAAAATACTACTCGGACATGACGATGTCAACCCCGACAAGCCAGACGAATTCGGTCGAACGCCACTCTGGTGGGCTGCTAAGTCTGGCCACGCAGGGGTGGTAGCGCTACTACAGCCCCTAGCATCTGCCACCTCCAGGGCACCCTAAGGCCGAGGAGTCATCGCTCTCATTACAGCCCTCGAATACGAATAACCTTATGGAAATTTATATACCATTTCCGCGGGACCGCAACAGCTCCATAACCACGTCTATGGTTGCCATTACCCCCTCCCCCCCCCCTCCACCCATCCCCGCCACTTAAAAACCCGCCTTGTATTGCAGCTACTGCCTTTCCCCTCCTTCCGGAGTAAACCCCCACCGAAAAAACCTGGTCTGGTCGAAGGAAATCATGCATGATGGAATGCACTTATCTCACATACCCGTCCAGATGTCTATACATGGTCTCATGTTGCCGAGCCAAAATTTGCCAATTTCTATTTTTAATATAGAGTTTAACGTCGGTGTGGGCAATTTCTATTAAAATTTTATTGTATTAAGACAAGTTGCTCGAAATTTCCATTATACTCCCTCTTGGTTTTCTAGTTGTGAATCCTCTTTCCACAATTGTTTGTTTCATTTTTCCTATAATTCCTTCTTCCCCTTTCTTCCCTTCTAAACTATAGGCCTAGAGGTTTTCAGATAGAGAAAAAAATTCCCAAGTGCCAGTAACAACTATAAATTCTTACTTACGCCGTTTTTTCTCTTGTACGGTTCGTTTTTCCTCACTTCACTCCCTGCCCCCCCCCCCTCCCCTCCGCTCCCCTCCTTGCCTAATAGATCAACCGTATATAGAGGGCGTTTTTTTATATTTATTTATTTATTAGATAGATAAAAAGCAGTGTGCTACAGTGTAATGATTCTCACGCCTATGCCAACAAGCGCCTCATCCCGCCCATTCGGAAGTGCTATCCTGGGAATGGATAGGATGGGATAGGGAGAAGTGTGGTAACGGGATTTGTGAAAGGACTATTTTAATTTATTAGATTGGTGGGGTCCGCCAGACTAGGAGGTTGCTTCTCACAAGGCAATATAGGAATATGGGGAGGTACGGTGAATGGAGATGAAGTGGGGGTTGAAATGATTTTAATATCCGGACCACGGGGGGGGGTTGATCTCAACCATCTGCTTCTACTGGCCAATTAATAAAGTATCCGGATAAAGTTATAGAGAAACTGTGTGTGCGCCAAGTGGCTAGTCAGATTTTGTATTCTGCTGAAGCACTCGACAATCTAACCATCTGAGATGTGAAACTAACACCATTTGGCTGTTTTATTGGCACTACAGGATCGCGGCACATATACATGTCGGTTTCTGAGTCCTAATTTATAGCACAAGTCAAGTACTATCTTACTAGCTACCCACGAAAACTCCAATCGACGGGAGCTCTCCCACTACTTACATTACTATTGCGGTTGCGAGTGAAAGTCAAGTCCTGTCTCAACAAACGCCAAGTGTTCCACGCAAACCAGCGTCTAGCGTTAGAGCCATCTGGAGTGATTTATTCAGAAAAAAATAATCCCTTAGTCTTCCTAAGAGACACGAGAAATTTTCCAATCATGCCCACCCAATATTCCACCATGAAGCAGGTATTGATAGTATAGTAATCACAGTAGTGGGATATTATGGCATCAGAAGCGTTGAGTGGGAAAGCCAGGGGCCAACAGGTGGGGGAACACAGAAGTGTGGACGTGTGTGAGCGCACTGGCTATGGATAGTTGTATCATAGAAGCCGGCTCTTATTTTTGTAGCGGTTACCCTTGCCGACAACCTGCAGAGAATGCCGCCTCCCACATCCCTGACTGCCCACCTAAATGACCAATCAATTCCTTCACACCATCATGTATCCATACCGATATTCTTTCCACGTCTCCCGAGACCAGTTAGACCTCCGGGGGGGGTAAGGCACGCTCGGTCACTTAGTCCGTCCTAATCAACGCTTACGAGGGTGTGAAAAACCACAGGAGTGATATGGAAGTAGCCCAACTTAAGGCATGGCGGAAATTTTATACTTGGCGTGTCCAAAGATTAGGGAGCTACTTCTCGCACTACCGTACTGGAATGTTCTAATGTAGAAAGACGCCCCAGGGATCCCGATTTCCCACCATTATCAACACAGCCGAACACAGTGCAGATAATCAGGGGAGAGCACCACTACATGATAAGTGACTATATCCACGATCATTTACTACATCTCTATACGCCCGAAGGTACGGATCGATCCGTCGAGACGTTAAGTTCCTATCGAAAGTAGTGTTTGCCGATAGGCGAGGCGGCCTCGGAGCACGGGCCGCCTCGTGCGTAGACACCCTCTTAAATTGTTGGAAATAGCAGTTCAATGGCCGGACATGGTTCATGATGTGCCCGCACTGAGGCCGCAGCAGTAGACGCAAAGGACGAGCAACCTATGAAAATGTTTTCACCCCTTGCTTTTCTTCCCTTCTTGTCTTCTCTCACGACACACCTTTCTTCCTGTACAGAACTTTTTCCTCAAGTCTTTCCTTTCCATTGGCTTATTACAATCAATCATGATCATCATCTCCACTCAAGCGGTTTCACTCCACTACGTACAGTACAATCCCCGCCTCAAACCATTACCTCAGCAGCCACTATTTTCAACAGTGAATGTATATCTCCCTTTCCCCACCATTGCTAACGGATCAGCCCCGCTAACCCTTGCCGGGCCACTCAAAGTCTTCAGCCTTTTTTTGTTTCTCCTAGTAATTTGGAGGGGGGGCTCGCTTGTTGAGTAGTCTTTCGACATGGTCCCGGAGGTGTTCTTTCTAGTCGATCTCACTATTACTGTTGGAATTTTTCGATGCTGCTCACCATGCTAAACCCATCGGGCATGCACTCAACCTATCGGCCGCGCACACAGCCCATCCCGTTATCGTTCAGAGAAGGAAGTTCGGATATGAACTTAGGATCCATGCGCTTATCGGAAGGAAAGCGGAAGCCCGGAGGCATAAGGTCTTTCATGCTGCCCGGCAAGCTCTACCTGGGCGCAGCCTATCCTCATATCGTTCGACAAACCTCCGGAGAAGTGCCCGGGATCGGTACAGCGCTGGAAGAATGGGGTCGGATGTGCGGAGGCTATTGGGCCTGAAGAAGTTTTCTTTGTAACGTCTCCCCTCTTTTTCTTTGTCAGCATGATAGTTTTGCGGAAGGGAAAATGGGGAACATGCGTGGAATAGCAGGGGCATTCGTGGAAGAGTATGGACCTGTGAGGTGATCGGCAGTAGGAGGAAGGTATTGTTGTTGCTTTATTTATACTTTGTTCCTACCATTAGTTTTAGTTAGTTGAGCATCGAGTATCGAGAGAGGTGTCGTTGGGCGTGAGCCTGAGGTTGTTGTTAGTGAAAAGATTTTCCTCGCTCCTGAGTGTGCGATGGTTTTCGTTGCAAGTTGCTTGGCGTTTCGTTTCGTTTCACTGCACGTGACTCGCCGTGTATCGTATTGTTTCGCCGGTGAAGTTTAAGAATTACGGTGTTGAGAATTTGGCGATCTTAATGTGGCCGCTACAGGGAGAGAACAGCGATTGTCTCGACAATACTGTCCAGTGTATCTTGGGAATAAGAGGCTTGTTCAAGTCAGTTAAAGGTTCCAAACAGTCCGGATCGCTAACTTGGTTATTTCGTATCGTCTAGGATTCTGGGCCAAGCATGGGGCATTAGAATCGACCCTCATTGCAGGAATTGGTGGAATCTTGTTGGGGCTCCACTTCGAATGCGTGTGGTACGCCCCCTAGTCGTCCTTTACTCGTGATTTTTGGACTTCGACAGTGTTGGAAAATGTGGCTTCTCAGGATCTAACCGTGCCAAGGTTCCCACCCCTCCGAACGACGCTAAGCGCCCTTCGAAGAAGGTGGCACTCCTTCGGAGTGCCAATCGGCTCAACGATAGAATTTTCAGAATACTATCATCGAACAGTACCTCCACCGATCCCGACAACCCCAATATGACTATGCAGAGCGAAGACTACAGCATCATTGAAGCACGAATTGAGGAGGCTGTTGACGAAATTAAAAATGAAAAAAAACCAAATATTGCCGCTCTCGCCCGTAAATATACCTTGCCAGAACAGCGACTTCGTGCCTGTTTGAAAGGCCGCATATCGAGGCAGCAGAGGGAGGCACCTAACAGGAAATTGAGAGTGGATCAAGAATTCGGACTTTGTCAATATCTTGACGGATTGGATGAGCTCGGAATCCCTCTTCGATATCAGCATATCAGCTCCTATCCAAACTCAATTCTACTTGCAGTTCAAACCGGCGCCACCGAACCTTCCCCCACAGTAGGTCCTGCCTGGACACAATGCTTTCTTCAAAGACATCCAGAGTATCACCTTAGAAAACAAAAAACTCTTGATGTCGAGCGGAAGCAGTCTCACAATCCTGAGGTTTTGCAAAATGGTTTCGGCGGTATCAGGCTATTGTGGAGGAAAAAGGGATTCAGAGGGCCGATATCTACAACTTCGACGAAACAGGTTTTCGCATGGGCATCTGGAGAGACCAGTGGGTGGTTACAAGGGAGGCCAAACGCCCTCTAACCTTGGGGAGCTCAAGTAATCCTGAATCAGTTACCGTCATTGAAGCCATCAGCGGTGATGGTGGTGTACTGCTACCGATGATAATTCTACCAGGTGCCTTGCCTATGAAGGACTGGTATACCAAAACCGCCATCCCTGTCACAAATCGTGACTAAGCAAGGCAGATTTCACATGACTCATACTTATGAGTCATAAGGTATGTTGGATTTCACACTATGACGTCACTTGACTCATAGCTCTCACATGACTGTGCACTCGCGAGTCATCGTTATATTATGATTGGTTGATTGTTTCATGACTCACGATTGTGACGTCATATGATGTAATGACTTTTGCACATGACTCACATTACGAGTCATGAGTTTCACGCATGTGACTCGCTTGAGCACATGATTTGGTTTATTAGTTTTGATTGGATAACGGAATGTTGAGCGATGACTCATGTGAGTTATCGATGGATTTCACGCTATGACTCACTACGAGTCATAGAAGTTATGTTGTACGAGGTGATGAGTCACCAGGGTTAGGGTTGTGGGAAGATGCCTATATAAGGCGCTTGGTTTCGACCAAGAGGGGGCCTCTTCGACACCGCCTTCCACTCCTTCAGGATAATTAATGCCTACTCCACCAACACCGTTGACCACCGGGTCCACTCCGTTTCGCCAGAAGTTCTCTTCCCCGACCTTGGGTTTCCCCTCCTAGTTTTAGGGGACCTCAACATTCACAACCCCCTCTCGGACCCTCTACGGCACTTCTCTCACCGGGAAATCTCGTCATCGACTCCCTACTTTGAGAAAGCGGCAGAGGCCGGGTTCGCCCTCCTTAACCCCCCAGGTGAGTACACTAGGTTCCCCCTTGTAGGGAACGCTCGCCCTTCGGTCATAGACCTCGCCTTTGCAAACCCCCCCCTCCTCCCCCTGATTAAAAGTTGGGAAGCTTCCCTCCCCTCAACAGGCTCCGACCACATACCGATAACAATCACCCTCGCCGCGCCATCCCCGAACCAGAAACCCCCTCGCCCGCGGTGGGTGGACACGGACTGGGAAACCCTCGACCCGATCATCAAGGGGTTCAGGGTCCCGACCGCGCCGCCATGCCCAACCCCCCTACAGCTAGACGAATGGATGTCAGAATCGCTGAACCGTCTGGTGGCCCTCCTGAAAGAGCACACGCCGGTATCCAGACCTTCCCATCACTCCAAACCTTGGTGGACCCCTCACCTGTCTATCCTCCGTCGCGAATACCACAAGGCCACCAGAGTGGCCAGGAAGAACGACACCCCTCACGCGCGGGAAATTGCCGGCACCTCCAAGTCGGGGTATTTCAAGGCAATCAAGGCCGCCAAAAACAAACACTGGTCCTCCTTCCTGATGGCCGCTACCCCCCAGAGCCTGTGGACGGCCAAGAGGTTCGCTTACGGACGGGCCCAGCCGCGCTTTCCCTCCCTCCCCGGGGCCGAGACCCCGCAACAGATGAACAGCGTCCTTTTGGACCACTTCTTCCCCCCGAAGGAACCCTTCTCTCCGCCACCAAGGCTCAGGCCAAACAGGTCGGCGCCCCCCCTAACAACAAACGAGATAGCTTCGGCTCTCTCCAAGTGCTCCCCGACCTCGGCCCCTGGCCCGGACGGGATACCCTATTCCACCTGGAAACAGGTCAACAAAATCAACCCCTCTATCCTCCTCCACATACTCGCCCCGCTGGTCCTCCTGGGATACCACCCCGCTTCGCTGAAAAGCTCGGATGGGGTAGTGCTTGATAAACCGGGGAAGCCCTCCTACGAGTCACCCTCCTCCTTCAGGATAATTGTCCTGATCCGAACAATCTCAAAGATCCTAGAGAGGATTATAGCAGCCCGCCTACTCGCCGCAGCCCGGATTAGAGGGCTGTTGCACCCCAATCAATGCGGTTCGCTCCCGGGGCTCAGCACCTACGACGCGTGCCTCACCCTCACCAACGACATCAGAACCCTGCAGAGGCCCCGTCTCAAGGTCTCTTCCCTTTTTTTGGATATAAAGGCAGGATTCGACAACGTCGACAACAACACTTTGGCCCGCATCCTGAGGGAAGGCGGGATACCCCCCTACCTGGTTTCCTGGGTTTCGTCCTTTTTAGGTGAACGAAGCTGCACCCTGATTTTCCAAGGGGCACCAGGTACCCCAGCCCCAGTCAACGTTGGCGCCCCCCAGGGTTCCCCGATCTCCCCGCTCCTCTTTCTTCTCTATGTCGCGCCACTACACTTCGGGATCCCTCGGGGCCTGATGATCTCGTACGTGGACGACTTCGCCCTCACCGTGGCCTCCCTTTCCTACCGTGGCAACATCCGCCGACTCCAGGATCTGTTCGACAAGCTTGAAAGAAAGGCGTCCCGCCTGGGCGTCTCCTTCTCGGTCGCAAAGACAGAACTGATACACTGGAGAACCCCAAGCCAGAGGCACTCGCCGAAGTGTGTCTCACCCATCCAAATCAAGGGGGAGCTGTTCCACCCCGGCAACTCAGTACGTTGGCTAGGGTACTGGTTCACTCCGTCACTTGACCCCGCTGCACACTTCTCGCGCCGCCTGGCCCTCGCCCAGGGAGCGTTCGCCCTCATACAGCGTCTCAGCCCGCCCGGTGCGGGCCTCCCCCCCTACCTGTGCCATAGATTGGCAACTTCTCTAGTCGCCCCTATCCTACTGTATGGTGCGGACCTGTTCACGCCCAGCGTGGGAACAACGACCCGCCTCGACACTTTCTGGCGCAAGGTCCAAAGGTGGACCACAAACTGTTTCTCGGCCACACCCACTGGGATTCTCTCGGTGGAGTCCTGCCTTCCGCCTATTTCCCTCCTGGTAGCCCACCGGCAAAGGCTTGCGGCGCTCAGGGTGGTCTGCTCCCCTCCTAGCGTGAACCCGGCAACGGCCCGACTTCACCCCTCGTTCCCTTCGCTCTCGATATACCGCGCGCCCGACTCCTCGCGGGCCTTAACCAGAGGCCTGTCATCGGTCTACCTCCCCCTTCACTGGAAAACTCCCCGCCCGGTCCCCCCGATGAGGAACCACCTGCCCATAGATGCAGTGGCTCACCGGACGATACCCTTCACCCTCGGGCTATCCAAGATGCCCATGATCAACTCCCACCTGGTGTGCCCTGCCCTCACCCTACCCCCCCAATCCCTTATGGACAACACCTACTCCGCCCTGAAGAAGAGATTAAGGGAGAAACTCCTAGCGGAGTGGGCCTCCCTCTTCCCGGCTCCGGGGTATTACCTGCACCCCCCCGCGCTACAGCCGAGGCCTTTTATGGGCTTGGGCAAGTTTGTGGCGGGTAGAATCCACCAGATGAGAGCCGGGAAAAGTTACCTGGCCGCCCACCCGACCTGGAGGTCCCCCGACGCCGACACCTCCTGCCCCCGCTGTGGCCTTGAACCTGAAACCTTCGAGCACGCCATCCTATCTTGCCCCTCGAGACAGCACAGCCGGAGACGCCTCCTCCACGACGTTACCGATGTCGGTCCCGAAGCCCCACTTTGGTCATCCCTTCCTCTGCTGAAAAGGCTCGCCTCCTTCATAGGCGTCACCTCCACGGGATTTCCCCCCTCGATGTTCCCACCCACCACTCCCGTCTCTTCCCCCCCGCCCTCTCTTTCACCCCCCAGGGTGCCCCCCCCGGCGTTTCGTGTTTTTTCGTTAGCTGAGGTATAGGGTCATTGGGTTTTTTCTTTCCTTTTTTGCTTTACGTAGGCTTTCCTTTCAAGACGACTAAATTGTTAGTTTGTACTTTCCTTGTTATATGTGGCCGACGGCCCGGCGGAGGAGAAACCTGCGCGATAGTGGATACTTATTGGTGCCGTGACTTTCTTTTGTTTATGTTTTTTGATTTATAGGTTTTGTTCTCTCCATAGCTAGCGCTGCATGAGGCTTTTTGTACCTAAAAACAATGAACGCATGATTACAAAAAAAAAAAAAAAAA